>Ga0335083_10000384_pt1 | contig 68425 bp, 70 predicted proteins | sample Lox_Sample_42_FD_206716 | JGI IMG/M metagenome (GOLD analysis project Ga0335083, IMG submission 206716) | Soil microbial communities from Loxahatchee National Wildlife Refuge, Florida, United States - Lox_Sample_4.2 | ecosystem: Environmental > Terrestrial > Soil > Wetlands | place: USA...
GCGCCGGCCCCGTCCAGGCGGCTGTTCGTGACGATCATCGAAACGGCCGAGGGTGGTTTCGGCGTCAACGGCCAGGTCTTCGTGCCGTCCCGCAAATAGGCTGCCGCTTCGCGCGCCCTGCTCCGCCGGGATGTCCAGCGACCTGATGAACTCCTTCCGCCGTGTATCAGCCCGGTTGTTTTTTCGGCCTCACCTCGTCCACCCATGGGATTTCCAGCGCGCCGCGGCGCACGCTGATGGCTACGCTCGCCCCGGCGCGCAGGCTGCCGTAGGTCTCGCCGGAGATGTCGAGCTCGACCGGCACGGGCGAGGCGCGACGGTGGCGCGGTACGAGGTCCCGGTGCGCTCCTGCGACTTGCGCAGGGCGGTCACGCGGGTCGCGTCCCGGACGGGCTCGGAGTCGTCCATGTTCTTGTTGATCTGGTAGATGCTGCCGCCGGCCCAGAATCCGGAGACGAAGCAGATCGAGGCGGCGTGCAGGGCGATGAGCAGCCAGCGCCCGCGCGACGGCGTCCTTCACTCTTCGAATTCCTCTTCAGCCAGCACGTTGATCTTCTCGTACACGCGGCACAGCGTCTCGAGGCCGCAGTAGCGGCAGGTGATCAGGTCCTTCTTCGGATCGACGCCCGCCTCGCCGCCCGCGAACGACCGGCCGAGGCGCTCGGCTTCCTTCTTCCAGTCGCGCAGCAGCGGCTGCCAGCCCTCCTTCGCCTTCGGCACCTTCGGCAGCGCCTTGTCGTCGCGCGAGAGGCCCACGAAGCGCATGTCGCCCGGGCGGAACTTGGCGAACACCACCGCCGAGATCTCCTCCTTCGCCGACACCGCGTAGAGCGGAAGCTGCGGCTCGTCGGGGCGCTCGCCCTGCCAGCGCTTGGCGCTGAGGTTGCCGCCGCCGGTCTTGTAGTCGACGATGGCGTGGCCGCCGGTGGAGAGCTTGTCCATGCGGTCGATGCGCGCGTCGAACGTCACCCCGCTGAAGACGATCGGCCGCTTCTCTTCGGTGGAGACGACCGAGAACGGGGGCCGCTGCTTCTCGACCTTCTCGAACCACTCGTGCGCGAGGCGCGCGAGGCGCTGCTTCTCGAGCTCGGCGAAGCGGCCTTCGATCGCCATCTCCTTCACTGCCGCCCCTGCGGCGCGCGCTATCACCGGCGCGAGGTCGCCCTTCAGCGCCGAGGAGTCCTTCAGCTCGTCCCACACGTTCTGCATCAAGAGGTGCACCAGCCTGCCGCGCTTGGAGGCGTCGAGGCCCTCGGCGGGCTCCTCGAGCTCGTCCGCGTGCAGGCGGTGGCGCGCGAAGGCGCGGAACGGGCACGCCGCCTGGTCGGAGAGCACGCGCGTGCCGCCCTGGACCTTCTTCTCCCGGACGGGAGGCGCCGCGCGGTCCTGGAGCACCTCCAGCTTCTTCGCCTTGAAGATCTCGTCCCGCAATTTCGGGAAGGGGGGCAGCGCGAGCTCCGCGACGGGGACGCCGGCGATGAGCGGGCTGGGCAGCACGTCGCGATCCTCCTCCTTCGTAAAATGCGAGAACACGACCTCGTCCGCGGCCTGCTTCCAGCCGTCGGTGATGCGCCGGTCGAGCGCGAGCGAGGTCTCGGCGCTCGCCTCGGGGATACCCGCCTTCCTCTGCTGCGCGAGCGGCAGGAACGGGTTGGGGTTCGCCTTGAGCGGCCAGGCCTCGTCGGTGAGGCCCGCGACCCATAGATGGTCGAACTCGACGCCGACCGACTCGAGCAGGCCGAGCACCTGGATCGGCGTGTCCGGCGTTTCCGGCTGGAAGAGCGTGTCGGCGCAGATCTTTCTCAGGATCTGGAACGCGGCAGAAAAAGGGATTTCCTCCGAAACCCGGTCCAACCTGGAAAGCTCTCCAAGCGCTTCGTGCCATTTGGCCTGCGCCTGGAACTCGTCGGAGCCGAGCGCGCGCTCGCCGGGGAAGCCTGCGGCGTCGAGCACCGCGGAGAAATGCCGCGCCCATTCGGCCGGCGTCTTCCGCGAGAAGAGCCCGGTCTCGCGCAGCGCGTAGAGCTTCTCGAGGAGCGCGCGCAGGAGCGGCGTCTGCCCGGCGGCGGCGATCAGCTTCGGCAGCGCGACGCTCGCGCCGAGCTTCTCGCGCAGGCGCGCTTCCAGCCGCATGCGCGCGCCGAGCTCGCTCTCGCCGCCGCCGATGAAGGGCGAGCGCACGATCCGGCTCGCCTCTTCGAAGGGAATTTCTTCCTGGGAGATACGCAGCACCGATAAGGCCAGTGCGACGACCGGGTACTGGACCAGGGGAATACCGACCGAGATATTGAAAGGTCTCACGTTGCCCATGACGCGCGAGAAGACGCGGACGACCTCTTTTCTCCTTTCTTCCAGGGAAGGAATCACCACCCCGATCCGCCTGCCGCCCGCCTCCAGCCGAGCCCGCGCCCAGCGCGCCGCCGCTTCGACTTCGTGCTTCGCCGAATCGAAGGAGGCGCGCTTCAGTGAAGCCGATTGCTTCTCGGGGCCCGAGAAGGCGACTTCCGTTGCGAGAGCGTCGAGGAACTCCTTCGTCTGCGGTGGCAGGATGTCGAAGGCGTAGGCGACGACGAGCTTCGGCCGCGTCAGCGCGGGCAGAAATTTGTGCAGCATGTCCGGAAGGCGGGCGGTGTCGACGTCATTGCCGGTTCCGTCGAGATAGCTCTTCAGCCAGGACGCGAAAGCCTCGGTGTCCTGGTTGCCGCTTCCCGGGCGGATGCGCCAGGCATTGGCGAGGTTCCAGGCGTCCCTGCAATTCGCGGCCGTGCCCGAGACGGCGCTCATTTCGCCAAGCACGCCGCTCCCGCCGACGACCTGCCTCCAGAGCTCCTCCTCCTGCGACGGCGTGAGGAGCATCGGCAGCTCGGCCGAGAGGTCAGCATAGAGACCGTCCTCGTAGAGCCGCTGCACGAAGGGGCCGAAGGGCAGGATGTCCGGCGCCTCCCAGACGGAGAGACCTCTCGCGATCTGAAAGGCGTCGAACTCGAGCATCAGCGCCTGTGACAGCCGCTTGTTGGGAGTGACGACGGTCACGCCCGCGGAGCGCCCCAGCGCGAGCCGCTCGAACAGGGCGCTCTTCTCGATGAACGGCCACTGCGCGCCCGTGCCCATGGGCGCCTACTTTAGCGCGTCTTCAGCGCTCGAGAAGCCGCTTCTTGTCCTTGACCTTGGCCCACTCGTCCGCGTCGGCGGGAGCGGGCTTGCGCTCGACGATGGGTTTCCAGGCTTTCGAGAGCTCCGCGTTGAGCGGGATCCAGTCGCGCTGCTCGGGGGGAACGTCGTCCTCCGCGAAGATCGCCTCGACCGGGCACTCGGGGACGCACAGCGTGCAGTCGATGCACTCCTCCGGATCGATCACCAGCATGTTGGGACCTTCGCGGAAGCAGTCGACCGGGCACACATCGACGCAGTCGGTGTACTTGCACTTGATGCAGCTCTCCGTGACGACGTAGGCCATGGGCCCGTATCTTATCCGTTTTCCCTTGAAAAAATAACCTCTTATCCCGGAGGGACATGCCTCTCCACGCACGCCGGAATCCGCTGGCATAATCTTGATTATTCCGGACCGCGCCCCGATTTGAGGGCAAGCGGTATCCGCTTCAAACCCCGGCCTCATAGGAAAGAGATCCAATGAACGAATTCATCCATCACGTGAGCGACGCCACGTTCGAGCCCGAAGTCCTGAAGTCCGATGTCCCGGTCCTGGTCGACTACTGGGCCGAGTGGTGCGGGCCGTGCAAGGCCATCGCGCCGGTGCTCGACGAGGTCGCCAAGGAGTACTCGGGGAAGCTCAAGGTCGCCAAGGTCAACGTCGACGAGAACCAGGAGATCCCGAGGAAATACGGCATCCGCGGCATTCCGACGCTGATGCTCTTCAAGAACGGCAACGTGGAGGCGCAGAAGGTCGGGTCCTTGTCGAAGTCGCAGCTGACCGCCTTCCTTGACAGCAACATTTAAAGACACTATTCTTCGCGCACAAGGCAGGTAGCAAGTAGCTGCCTGTCCTCCGCGCCCGGGAAAAGCTGTATCCGGGCGCAAATCCTCCCCGTTTCGGTTCCCAGGTTCTCCGTTCGAACGGTCTGAGGTCGTTCATCCCGCTTGGGCGTTTTATGCATTTATCAGAACTGAAGACACAGCACGTCAGCCAGCTTCTCGAGATGGCGACGGCGAACGAGATCGACGGCGCGAACCGCATGCGCAAGCAGGAGCTGATCTTCGCGCTCCTGAAGAACCGCGCGAAGAAAGGCGAATCCATCTTCGGCGACGGCACGCTCGAGGTGCTGCCCGACGGATTCGGCTTCCTGCGCTCGCCGGATACCTCGTACCTCGCGTCGACGGACGATATCTACGTCTCGCCCTCGCAGATCCGCCGCTTCAACCTGCACACGGGCGACTCGATCGAAGGCGAGATCCGCACGCCCAAGGACGGCGAGCGCTACTTCGCTCTGGTCAAGGTCGACAAGGTCAACGCCGATTCGCCCGAGGCCTCGAAGCACAAGATCCTCTTCGAAAACCTCACGCCGCTCCATCCCGACAAGCACCTGAAGCTCGAGCGGGACATGAAGGGCGAGGAGAACATCACCAGCCGCATCATCGACATCATCGCGCCCATCGGCAAGGGCCAGCGCGGACTGATCGTCTCTCCGCCCAAAGCGGGGAAAACGGTGCTCATGCAACAGCTCGCGCACGCCATCATCGCGAACAACCCCGACATCGTGCTGATCGTGCTCCTCATCGACGAGCGCCCCGAGGAAGTCACCGAGATGACCCGCACGGTGAAGGGCGAGGTCGTCGCTTCCACCTTCGACGAGCCGGCATCGCGCCACGTGCAGGTCGCCGAGATGGTGATCGAGAAGGCGAAGCGCCTGGTCGAGCACAAGAAGGACGTGGTGATCCTGCTCGACTCGATCACGCGGCTCGCGCGCGCCTACAACACGGTCGTCCCGGCTTCGGGCAAGGTGCTCACCGGCGGCGTCGACGCCAACGCGCTGCAGCGGCCCAAGCGCTTCTTCGGCGCCGCGCGCAACATCGAGGAAGGCGGCTCTCTCACCATCCTGGCCACCGCGCTGATCGATACGGGCAGCCGCATGGACGACGTGATCTACGAGGAGTTCAAGGGCACGGGCAACATGGAGATCCACCTCGACCGGCGCATGTACGAGAAGCGCATCTTCCCGGCGATCAACGTCAACCGCTCGGGCACGCGCCGGGAAGAGTTGCTCATAGAGCAGCCGATCCTGCAAAAGGTGTGGGTGCTGAGAAAGCTCCTCTATCCGATGGACGACCTGGAAGCCGCGGAATTCCTGGTCGACAAGATCCGCGCGACCAAGAACAACGGCGACTTCTTCGACTCGATGAGACGCGGCTGAGTTTGCCCGAGCGCGTGTTTTCAGGGATAATTCCGCCCCCACGAGGACCGATGCCATGAAAGAGAAGATCCATCCCGAATACAAGGAAATCAAGGTGATCTGCAGCTGCGGAAATACCTTCACGACGCGCTCGACATTGGGCAAGGAACTGCACGTCGAGGTGTGCTCTTCGTGCCATCCGTTCTACACGGGCAAGCAGAAGATCGTGGACACCGCCGGCCGCGTCGAGAAATTCCGCCAGAAGTACACGAGGAAAGCGGCCAAGCCCGCCAAAGCCGCCTCCGCGTAAGCGTGTCGGGCCGGCGATTCCGGAAAAGGCAGCTTCGGCTGCCTTTTTTCATTCGACGCGCGGAGAAGCCCGCGTGATCTCGCGCATCGCGCTGCCCCTCGCGCCGGCGCCCCTCGCGCTGCTGCTGCTCGCCTACCTCGTGCCGGGCCTCGTGGCCCACGATCTGTGGAAGACCGAGGACGCGATCGGCATCGGAATCGTCCACCAGATGCTGGAGCACGGCCAGTGGCTGGTCCCGCATCTGGCGGGCGAGCCGTACTGGGAAGACGGTCCTCTCCACTACTGGATCGCCGCCCTGACCGCGAAGGTGTTCGGGCTGGTGCTCACCACGCACGACGGGGCGCGCATCGCGAGCGGCATCGTGATGGCCGCGGTCTTCGCACTGGTGCACGCCACGGGCCGCGAGCTCTACGGCAGGCTCGAGGCGATGGGCGCGGTGCTCGCCCTGCTGGGGTCCCTCGGGCTGCTCGTCCACGCCCACGAGACGATGGGCGAGATCAGCATGCTCGCGGGGCAGGCCCTCGCCTGGTACGGCATCGCGCTCGCCCGGAGCAGGCCTCACCGCGGCGGATGGCTGCTGGGCCTGGGGCTCGCGGTCGCCGCGCTCTCCAAGGGCGTGCCCGCCGTGATCGCTCCGCTGCTCATCGCGCTGACGGCCCCGGTCATCTCCTCGGCGTGGCGCCAGCGCCGGTACCTGCACGCGCTCGCCCACGCCCTCCTGGTCCTCGCTGCCTTCTTCGGCGGCTGGCTGGCGCTCGCCGAGCATAGCGTTCCGGGGTTCCTCGCTTCCTGGCGGGCGGCGAGCGCGGCGCAGTTCGTCGTCCCGCCGACGGCCGAGCTGGGCTCTTGGGGTCCGATTCTCGCGTGGGCGACCTGGCCCGCGTGGCCGCTAGCAGCCTGGACCCTGTGGGAAGCCCGCCGCCGCAGCTATGGCTCGGCGACGCGCATGCTCGTCTTCGCCGTGGCGGCGAGCCTCGCCGTGCTTGCCGTCCTCGCCGATCCACACGAGGTCTACGCGATGCCGGTGCTGCTTCCGCTCTCGCTCCTCGCCGGCGCCGGCGTGCCCACCCTGCGGCGCGGCGCGGCCAACGGCCTCGCCTGGTTCGGCGTGATGTGCGCCGGGTTCTTCGGGCTGCTCGCCTGGGTGGCCTGGTTCGCGATGACCACCGGATTTCCAGACGCCATTGCGCGCAACTTCACGCGCCTGGAGCCCGGGCATGTGCAGCACTTCTCCTGGGTTGCGTTCGCCGTTGCGCTGGCGTGCACCGCCGCGTGGGTCACGCTGATCGCGAGAAGCGAGCGCTCGGCGCCGTTCCGCAGCGTGACTTTCTGGGCTGCGGGCATCACCCTCCTGTGGGCCCTGGGAACGACCCTGATGCTCTCGTGGATCGACTACGGAAAGAGCTACCGCCAGGTCGCGCGCGAGCTGAAGAAGCACGTCCCCGGCGGCACGCGCTGCGTCGAGAGCCGCGGGCTGGGCGAGGCCCAGCGCGCAATCTTCGACTACCGCGCGGAGATCGTGACCCACCGCATCGAGAACGGCGGAGACACGGGGTGCCCCTTCCTCCTGGTGCAGGCCCAGTTCGTCACGGGCAAGTCCGACAACATCGATATCGGGCCGGGATGGAAATTCCTGTGGGAGGGCCGCCGGCCGCGCGACCGCGAGCGCTACCGCCTGTACCAGAGAACGGGAGGGCAGCCATGAGCAGGCTGACCGGCTCGGCCGCGTGGCAGGCTCTCGAGGCGCACCAGAAGAAGCTCGCCGCGACCACTCTTTCCGCCCTCTTCGCCGCAGACCCCTCGCGGGCGGCGGGCTTCGCCGCCGAAGGAGGCGGCCTGCTGCTCGACTACTCCAAGCACCGCGTCGACGCCCAAGCCATGCAGCTGCTCGCCGCCCTCGCCGCGCACGCGCAGGTGCAGCGATGGGTCGAGCGGATGTTCGCCGGCGAGCCGATCAACAACACCGAGGCGCGGCCGGCCCTGCACGTCGCGCTGCGAGCCCGCGATCCTAGAGGCGAGGTGCGGGACACACTCGAGCGAATGCGCGGCTTCGTGAGACAGGTGCACGGCGACCCGCGGATCACCGATGTGGTCAACATCGGCATCGGAGGCTCCGACCTCGGGCCGCGCATGCTGACGCGCGCGCTGCGGCGCTTCCGCAAGACCGGCCCTCGCCTCCATTTCGTCTCGAACATCGATCCGGCCGATCTCGACGCGGCGCTCGCGGGGCTTGCGCCGGGATCGACGCTCTTCATCATCGCGTCGAAGACCTTCACGACCGCCGAGACGCTGGAGAACGCCGAGCGCGCCCGGGCATGGCTGGCTTCGGGGCTCGGACCGTCGGCGGATCTCTCGCGCCACCTCGCGGCGGCGACCGCGAACGCCGCCGGGGCCGCGGCGCTCGGGGTGCCCCCCGAGCGCGTGTTCCCGCTGTGGGACTGGGTCGGGGGACGCTACTCGGTATGGTCTGCGGTCGGCCTTCCGGTCGCCCTCGCGTTCGGCATGGAGGCGTTCGACGAGCTGCTCGCGGGCGCGCGGGCCATGGACGAGCACTTCAGAACGCAGCCACTCGAGCGCAACCTCCCCGCGATCCTCGCGCTGCTCGAGATCTGGTACGTGAATTTCTTCGGCGCGCAGACGCGCGCGGTCATTCCCTACAGCGAGGACCTGCGGGAGCTGCCCGCCTACCTTCAGCAGCTGGAGATGGAGTCGAACGGCAAGCGCGTCGACCGCGACGGAAACGAGGTCGACTACGACACGGCTCCGGTCGTGTGGGGCGCTCCGGGCACGCCCAGCCAGCACTCCTTCCACCAGCTGCTCCACCAGGGCACGCGCCTCGTCCCGGTGGATTTCGTCGTCGCCCGCGAGCCCGATCCCACCGCCGCGCAGGCCGCCCTCGCCGCGAACGCGCTCGCGCAGTCGGCGGCGCTGGCCTTCGGAAACGCCGTGCCGCAGGCCCCGCACAAGGCGCTTCCCGGCAACCGGCCTTCGAGCACCGTGCTGCTTCCGCGTCTCGCCCCCCGCGAGCTCGGCGCGCTCATCGCGATGTACGAGCACAAGGTCTTCGTCGAGGGTGTCATCTGGAACGTGAACAGCTTCGACCAATGGGGCGTCGAGCACGGCAAGACCCTGGCGCGAACGCTGGCGCCGCAGCTGGCCGGAGGGCGCCGCGCGGAGGACCTCGATTCCTCCACGCGGGCGCTGATCGGGCGCCTGGCGAGGCGCGATTGACTACCGCGGTCGCGGGATTTAGGCTGCGGGAAAACGGAGATCAACATGGATGAAGACGCGTTCAATCTCAGCATCCGCAAGTTCCTGAAGATGGTCGGCGTGAGCTCGCAGCGCGAGATCGAGCAGGCGGTCGCCAGGGCGCGCGCCGGCGGGGCCATCAAGGGCAACGAGAAATTCCCCGCGTCGGTGACGCTCGAGGTGCCGGGGCTCAAGCTCTCGGTCCGCTTCGACGGCAAGATCGAGCTGGGCTAGTCGCGGAGGGCGCGCGGTGAACAAGCCCCACGAGCTCGACGCCGGGCTGCTCGAGGAATTGCGCGGGCTGCTCGGCGACCGCGCGACCGCCTCGCGCGGGGTGCGCGAGCACCACGGCAAGGACGAGTCCTACTTTCCGTTCGCGCCACCCGATGCGGTCGTGTTCCCCGAGTCGACCGAGGAAGTGCGCGCGGTCGTCGAGCTGTGCCGGCGGCGCAAGACCCCGCTGATCCCCTTCGGCGTGGGAACCTCGCTCGAAGGGCACGTGCTCGCCATCCGCGGCGGCGTTTGCGTCGATCTTTCCCGGATGAACAAGGTGCTGGCCGTGCACGAGGCCGATCTCGACGCCGTGGTGCAGGCGGGGGTGACTCGGAAGCAGCTGAACGAGCACATCCGCCACACGGGGCTGTTCTTCCCGGTCGACCCCGGAGCCGACGCGACGATCGGCGGCATGGCCGCGACGCGCGCCTCGGGCACGAACGCCGTGCGCTACGGCACGATGCGCGAGAACGTGCTCGCGATGACCGTGGTGCTCGCCGACGGGCGCGTCATCACCACGTCTCGCCGCTCGCGCAAGTCCGCGGCGGGCTACGAGCTGACCCGCCTGTTCGTCGGATCGGAGGGGACGCTCGGCGTCATCACCGAGCTGACGGTGCGCCTGTATCCCGTTCCCGAGGCGATTTCGGCGGCGATCTGCTCCTTCCCCGACATCGCGGGCGCGGTGAACACCGTGATCCAGACGCTGCAGGCCGGCATTCCGATCGCGCGCAGCGAGGCACTGTGCGCCACCACGATGAAGGCGATCAACGCCTACTCCAAGACGGGCTACCGCGAGCAGCCGACCCTGTTCCTCGAGTTCCACGGCACGCAGGCCTCGGTCGAGGAACAGGCGAAGGCGGTGCAGGAGATCGCGCACGAGAACGGCGGCATGGACTTCGAGTGGACCACCAAGCCCGAGGAGCGCAACCGGCTCTGGACCGCGCGCCACCAGGCCTACTTCGCATGCCTGCAGCTGCGTCCGGGCTCGCGCGCCGTGTCGACCGACGTCTGCGTGCCGATATCGCGCCTGACCGAGTGCATCGTCGAGACCTCCCGCGATATCGCGCGCGCGTCGATGCCGATCCCGCTCTTCGGCCACGTCGGCGACGGCAACTTCCACTGCGAGATTCTGGTGCGTGCGGACAACGCGGCCGACCTCGAGGAAGCGCGGGCGTTCAACGAGCGGGTCGTGAACCGCGCCCTCGCCATGGAGGGAACCTGCACCGGCGAGCACGGCATCGGCTTCGGCAAGATGCGCTCGCTGCAGAAGGAGCTGGGCGGGGCCGTCGACCTGATGGCGAGTCTCAAGCGCGCCATCGACCCGGACAACCTGATGAATCCCGGGAAGGTCGTCGAGGTCTAGGCTTTCAGGAAGTGCTCGCGGTAGTACTTCAGCTCTTCGATCGACTCGTGGATGTCGACGAGCGCCTCGTGCTTGCCCTGCTTGACCAGGCCCTTGGCGATCTCGGGCTTCCAGCGCCTGGCCAGCTCCTTCAGCGTGCTGACGTCGAGGTTGCGGTAGTGGAAGTAGGCCTCGAGCCGCGGCATGTGGCGCGCGAGGAAGCGCCGGTCCTGGCAGATCGAGTTGCCGCACATGGGCGAGGTCTTGCCGGGAACGTGCTGCGCGAGGAAGGCGAGCAGCTGGTCCTCGACAACTCGCTCGCTGAGCGTCGAGGCCTTGACCTTGTCGATCAGGCCCGAGCGCGCGTGAGTGCTCTTGTTCCAGTCGTCCATCGCGTCCAGGACCGAATCAGGCTGATGCACCACCAGCACCGGCGCCTGCGACACCGTGTTCAGCTGCGCGTCGGTGACGACGATCGCCACCTCGATGATGCGGTCGCTGTCCGGATCGAGCCCCGTCATTTCCATGTCTACCCAGACGAGATTGTTCTGGTCCTGCGCCATGCCGCCGATCCGTGCCTCCCTGTGTAGAATGCGATTGTCGCATATCGACTGACGTTCAATGCACTGGTTCACCCTTGTTTTCCTCGCGGCGCTTGCTCTGTCGACCGCGGCGCGCCTGTGGCTCTCGAGCAGGCACATCCGGCACATCGCCGCGAACCGCGGCGCGGTTCCCGTCGAGTTCGCCGGACGCATTCCGCTCGCCGCTCATCAGAAGGCGGCCGACTACAACGTCGCCAAGGCCCGCACGGGGCTCGTCGAGACGCTGGCCGCCGCGACACTCGCGCTCGCGCTGACCCTCGGCGGAGCACTGCAGTGGCTCTCGACGCTGTGCGAGCGCGCGTTCGAGCACGGCGGCTACGCCTACGGCATCGCGCTGATCGTCTCGGTCGCGGTGATTGCCAGCCTCGTCGACCTGCCCTTCTCGATCTACCGGACGTTCGTCATCGAGGCGCGCTTCGGCTTCAATCGCACGACCCCGGCGACCTTCGCGCTCGACCTGGGCAAGGCGGCCCTCGTGGGCGCACTGCTCGGCATTCCCCTCGCCTTCGTCGTGCTGTGGCTGATGGCGAAGACCGGCGGTCTCTGGTGGATCGCGGTTTGGGGGGTGTGGCTCGCCTTCAACCTCCTCGCGGGGATTCTCTACCCGACGCTGATCGCGCCCTTGTTCAACAAGTTCTCGCCTTTGTCCGACACAGATCTGCGGGGGCGAATCGACGCCCTGCTCGCCAGGTGCGGCTTCCGCGCGAAGGGCCTCTTCGTCATGGACGGGTCGAAGCGCTCGAGCCATGGAAACGCGTACTTCACGGGATTCGGCGCGGCCAAGCGCATCGTGCTCTTCGACACGCTGTTGTCGCGACTCGCCGCGCCCGAGGTCGAGGCGGTGCTCGCCCACGAGCTCGGCCACTTCTCCCGCCACCACGTCTGGAAGCGCATGGGTGTGGCGGGGGCGGCGAGCCTCGCGCTCCTCGCGGCGCTCGGCTGGCTGATGGGACAGGACTGGTTCTCTGCCGCGCTGGGGGTGCGCTCGCAGGGCACAGCGATGGCGCTCATCCTGTTCACCACAATCGCGCCCGCCTTCACCTTTCTGCTGCAGCCGCTCGCGAGCCTCTATTCGCGGCGTCACGAATTCGAGGCCGACGTGTACGCGGCCCAGCACGCGGACGCCGGCGACCTGGTGCACGCCCTGGTGAAGCTCTACGAGGACAACGCGGCGACGCTCACCCCCGATCCGCTGTATTCGGCTGTCTACGATTCGCACCCGCCCGCGCCGGTGCGCATCGCCCGGCTTCAATCACTGACCGCGTAGGAGCAACCCATGTCCTCGCTCGCTTCGATGAAATGCAGGGAGCTTCCCGCAGGAACTCCGGCCCTGGGCCGCGCGCGCATCGACGCTCTTCTCAAGGAGGTGCCCGGCTGGAGCTTCGACGGCAAGGTGATCACCAAGACTTACTCGTTCAGGAACTACTACGAGACCATGGCCTTCGTGAACGCCGTCGCGTGGGTCGTGCATCGCGAGGATCATCATCCGGACATGAGCGTGGGCTATAACCGCTGCCGCGTGGAGTTCAGCACGCACTCGATCGGCGGGATCTCGGAGAACGATTTCATCTGCGCCGCGAAGATCGAGGCGCTTCCCGGGATCCGCGCGTGAAGGCGGTCTACTCTTCCCTCAACCTGGTCGAGGCCCATCACCTCAAGAACGTGCTCGCTGCGGCCGGCATCCGCTGCCGCATGAGGAACGAGGAGCTGGTGCGCCTCGCCGGGGAGATTCCGTTCCCGGAGTGCTCCCTGCAGATCCTCGTCGAGCGCGCGGAGGACTACCCGGCCGCGGAGGCGCTGGTGAGGGAGTTCCTCAGGCCGCGCCCGCACGGGGGACCGTCGTGGCGCTGCGCGCGCTGCGGCGAGACGAGCGAGGCGCAATTCACCGCCTGCTGGAGCTGCGGCGAGGATCGCTAGCTGGCCACGCCCGCGAGGGCGACGAGGAGCAGCGCCAGCAGCCACATCACCAGGGCGCGCCAAGCGAGGCCCACCATGCTGTCCATGTGTCCGAGGTCGGCGGGGTCGCCCTGACCGAGCGGCGGCCGGTCGAGCAGCCTCCCCCCCACGACGACCGGCATGCCCAGCCTGACCCCGATCGCCCCGGCCCCGCTCGACAGCACGGTGCCAAGCGCCCGGTCCGGCCAACTGGCCGCCTGGGTCCGCCAGCAGTAGACCGCGTTCTCGAAATCGCCCACGACCGCGAAGGCGGTGGCGGTGACGCGCGAGGGAAGCCAGTCGAGGGCCGCGAATACGGCGTGCGCAAACTGGCCGAAACGCTCCAGCCCCGGCGACGCGTCTTCACCCCAGCGCGCGTCCAGAAACCTCGACAGGCGGTAAAGGATCGCTCCGGTCGGCCCCGGCAGGAGGACAAACCAGAAGATCACGCCGAATACGTAGCGGTGCGAGGAGATCAGGGCCTCCTCGATCGCGAGGCGCGTGACGGCCTCGCGATCCAGATCGTCGCAATTCTCCTGTCGCCAGGCCGAGAGCACTTCGCGCGCCTTGCCGATGTCGTCCCGCTTGAGCGCCGAGTGGATGTCGGTGAAGAGGTGGCTGCGCTGGCGAAATCCCATGGTCAGGTAGAGCGCGGCGACGTTCAGCAGGAAAGCGAACACCGGGTTCGCCGCGTTCGCGGCGGCGTATCCGATCCACGCGAGCAGGACGACCGGCGGCACTGCGATCAGCCAGGCGATCCTGCCCTGCTGCGGCTCGCCCGCGTTGAACAGCCCCTCGAGCCAGGCGGCGTAGCGCGCCAGAAGCAGGTAGAGGTGCCGGCGGTCGGCAAGCGGACGCCACTGCTCGAGGAGGAGCGCCGCGACGAGGGAAACGAGGCTCATCGACCGCGCCGCTCAGCGTGTGAGGAAGGAGTAGAGGTTCATCAGCATTCCCGCGGTCGCGCCCCAGATGTAGTAGTGGCGGTAGGGGATGGCGTAGTAGTAGCGCTCCCGCCCTTCGAAGAGCACGTGATTCCGCTGGTGGTTGGCCGGGTCGAGCAGGAACGCGAGGGGCGCTTCGAACACCTCGGCCACCTCGAAATCGTCCAACTGCAGGTCGAAGGGCGGCGTCACCAGGCCGACCACCGGGGTCACCCGGTATCCCGTGACGGTGACGTACTGGTGCTGCTCCCCGAGCACTTCGACCCGCTCGGCCGCGAGGCCGATCTCTTCGCGGGTCTCCCGCATCGCCGTCTGCGCGGCGTCGGCGTCCGCGGGCTCGGCGCGGCCTCCGGGAAAGCTGATCTGGCCGGCATGGTCGTGCAGGTGCGCCGTCCGTCTCGTGAACAGCACCGTGAGCTCGCCGTCGCGCTTCACCACCGGAATCAGCACCGCCGCTGCGCGGATTTCGCGGTCGCTGCGCCAAAGGTGCCCGTCGCCGGCGGTAACGGCCTGCGCCGGCGGGCGCTGGGCGAAGCGCGAGCGCAGCCAGATTTCGTCCGGCGCAAAGTCTCGGGAATTCATTTGGGAGGAACCGTTGCGGCACCTATTCTACGCGGGGCGTCGCCGTGCGGCGACGCCCGGGAATTTGCCTTGCCTCCCCCGCAGCGGCTATCCTACCCACGGCCGGAATAGGCTTGCCGCCGTCGGCGCTAGCATCAGCGATATCACCTCTATTAGGAGACCTGGATGAAGATCCGCCTTGCAGCCCTGTTTGGCGCGCTCCTGCTCGCGAGCGCTTCCGCGTTTGCCTTTCACTGTCCCGCCGACATGAAGCAGATCGACGCGGCGCTGGCAAAGAATCCCAAGCTGTCCGCGCAGCAGATGGCCGACGTCAAGAAATACCGCGCCGACGGGGAAGCCCTGCACAAGGCGGGCAAGCACCAGGAGTCGGTCGACACCCTGGCCAAAGCAAAGAAGATCCTGGGCATTTGAACGCCCCGGTCGGGACGGGAAAACGCCGCGATCCGCGGCGTTTTTTTTGCCCCGCCTACAGCTCGCGCTTGAAGCGCTCGGTCGAGTCGACCAGGGCGCCGAGTATTCCGGGCTCCCACGCGGAATGCCCGGCGTCGGGCACGATCCGGTAGTCGGCGCCCGGCCAGGCGTGGTGCAGCTCGTGCGCCGACACGAGCGGGCACACCATGTCGTAGCGGCCCTGGACGATGACCCCCGGTATCCCTCGAAGCCGGGCGGCGTTCTCCAGGAGCGCGTTCTCCGCGAGGAAGATGTTGTTGGTGAAGTAGTGCGCTTCGATGCGCGCCAGCCCCAGAGCGACGACGTCGCCGGCAAAGTAGGCCACGGTCTCCGGGCTGGGAAACAGGGTCGAGCAGGAACCCTCGTAGACGCTCCAGGCGCGCGCGGCGGGCATATGGATCCGGGGATCGGGATCGATCAGGCGGCGATGGTAGTTCCCGAGCAGGTCGCCGCGCTCCGACTGAGGCAGAAAGCTCGCGAACTTCTCCCAGGGCTCGGGGAACACCGCGCGCAGGCCGTAGAGAAACCATTCGATCTCGCTCCTGCGGCACAGGAAGATCCCGCGCAGCACGAGGCCCAGGCAGCGCTCCGGGTGGGCCTCGGCGTACGCGATCGCCAGGGTGCTGCCCCAGGATCCGCCGAACACGAGCCAGCGCTCGACGCCCAGGTGCCGGCGCAGCGTCTCGAGGTCGGCGACGAGATGCCCGGTCGTGTTGTCGCGCAACTCTCCCAGGGGCGTGGAGCGCCCCGCGCCACGCTGGTCGTAGACGATGATGCGGTAGGCGTCGGGGTCGAAGAAGCGCCGGTGCTTGGGCGTGCTGCCCGCTCCCGGGCCGCCGTGAAGGAATACGGCGGGGACGCCGTCGGCCCGGCCGCTCTCCTCCCAGTACATCGAGTGCAGCGCATCGAGCCGCAGCATGCCGCTCGCGCGCGGCTCGATCTCGGGGTAGAGCCCGGGGACCCCGAGCGCGGCGAGCTCGCCCATCGCGCGCTACGGAATCAGCACCGAGGACCCGGTCGTCTTGCGCGCTTCGAGGTCGCGCTGCGCCTGCGCGGCGTCCTTGAGCGCGTAGCGGTGGTTGATTTCGATCTTGACCTTGCCCGAGGACACGACATCGAACAGGTCCTTGGCGCCGGCGACGAGATCGTCGCGCTTTGCCATGTAGGTCTGGAGGGTGGGGCGCGTAAGGTAGAGCGAACCCTTCTGCTGGAGCACGCCCAACTCGAAAGCCGGCACGGCGCCAGAGGCATTGCCGAAGCTCACCATCAGTCCGCGCGGCTGCAGGCAATCGAGCGAGCTCATGAAAGTGTCCTTGCCGACCGAGTCGTATACGACCGGAACGCCCTTTCCGCCGGTGAGCGCCTTGACGCGCTCGACGAAATTCTCCTTGCGATAGTCGATGCAGTGGTCGGCGCCGTGCGCCTTGGCGAGCGCGCATTTCTCGGCCGATCCCGCGGTACCGATGACCGTGACGCCCAGAGCCTTGAGCCACTGGCAAGCAATCAGGCCGACCCCTCCTGCAGCGGCGTGCCACAGAACCGTCTCGCCCGCACGAACCTTGTAGGTCCCCTTCAGCAGGTACTGAGCGGTAAGGCCCTTCAGCATCATCGCGGCGCCCGCCTCGAAAGAGATCGGCTCTGGAAGCTGCACGAGGCGGTCCGCCGACATGACGCGCACCTCGGAGTAGGCTCCGGGCGCTCCGCCCGAGTACGCGACACGGTCGCCCACCTTGACGTGGGTGACGCCCGCCCCGACCGCCTCGACGATTCCAGCCCCCTCGTTCCCCATCCCGGCGGGCAGGGCGATCTTGTATAGCCCGGAGCGCTGGTAGACGTCGAGAAAGTTGAGTCCGCAAGCCTTGTGGCGCACGCGCGCCTCGCCCGGACCGGGGTCGCCCACCTGAACGTCCTCCCACTTCAGAACCTCCGGGCCGCCTTGCTGATGGATGCGAATGGCTTTGGGCATTGCTTCTCCTTGGTGGTGATTTCCTTCGGCGGAGCCAGCCGGCGCCGCGTTATTTCTTTTCCGGATCGTCGCCGCCCTGCGGCGGCGGGGTCTCGCCGGCGCTCGCGGCGCTTTGCATCGCTGCGAGGCCCGCCTTCTGCATCTCCAGCGCCTGGATGCTCATGCGCAGCACGCTGAGGTTCATGTTGAGCCAGGTCTCGACCGATTTGAGCTCGGCAATGCGCCTGTCTATCTCGCTCATCGCGGACGTCGGAGCGCCCAGGCCCGCAAGCGGCAGACCCATGGGACCCCAGAGGCTTTTCAGGAACTCGAACGGATCAGGCGGTGAGCTCATGGTGTGTTGCTCGGCACTCAAGCCTAGAGTTTATTGTCGAGGCCCCAAAAACTCCAGCAGCTCCGCCCGACGCGCCATGGTGTCCTGGTAGCCCAGCTCGATGAGCGACCTGCAATATCCCTGCTCGAAAAGCAGGTAGCTCGCGAGGTTGGACCCGTTGCGGTTCATCCCGCCTATCCCGCGCAGGAGAAAGCGGACAGTCCACGGCAGCTCCTGCGTGTGGCGCACGACCATGCGCTCGATGGGTTGAGTGGGCGAGATCACCAGCACCTTGATCTGCCGCAGCGGAAGCCCCACTTCACGGAGCTTCTCCGGGGGGATGAGGCTGATCGTTCGATTGATCCGCTGGAGGCGCTCGATGTCGACGTTCAGGCTGTCTAGGAAGATGCTGTTGAGCGCGTGCCCGGCGATCTGCGCCACCGACGGATACAGGCTCGTGCGCACGCGGGGAGGCTCGGTCTGCGAATCCTGACGCGCGGTGGCCACGATCAGCACCCTGTCGGCGCCGAGGTGCAGGGCGGGACTGACCGGGGCGATCTGGCGCATCGAGCCGTCGCCGAAGTACTCGCGGTTGATCTTCACGGCGGGGAATATGAAGGGCAAGGCCGCGGAGGCCATCAGATGCTCCACGCGGATCGGCATCGCCGCGCCGATCCGCTGCGTGCGCTCCCAGGCTTTGGTATCGGGCCCGCCCTGGTAGAACGACACGCTCTGCCCCGACGAATAGCCGGAGCAGGTTATCGAAATCGCGTACAGGCAGCCGTTGTCGATGTTCTCCTGGATCCGGCCGAAATCCAGGCGCGAAAGCGTCGCGGCGAGCGGGCTGTTGTCGAGCAGGGACGAGGGGTTGTTGCGCGACAGGAGCATCATCGCGGCCAGCCAGCGCGCGCCGCCGCGCGCGATCCCGATCGGATCGGAGCGGTAGACATGGTGGACGCGGAAGTGCTCCCACACGTCGATGAGGCGCTCGACGGCCCCCCCGAAGTCGTCGGCGAACACCGCCAGGGACGCCGCGTTGATCGCTCCGGCCGAGGTGCCGCACAGGATGGGGAAGGGATTCCTGTCCCCGGGCGGCAGCAGTTCCCTCACCGCCTTGAGGACTCCGACCTGGTAGGCGGCGCGGGCGCCGCCTCCGGTGAGGACCAGGCCCGCCTTGGGTTTCGCGGACTCGGGGTTGAGCGCCATGCTACGCCCGCGACCGAGCCTCTTCGGCCGAGGCGTTGACGTCGACCACGGTAAGCGCGGTCACGTTGACGATGCGCCTCACGGTCGCCGACGTGGTAAGGATGTGGACGGGTCTCGCGCTGCCCAGAAGGATCGGGCCGATCGTGATGCCGTCGCCGGCCGCGGTTTTCAGCAGGTTGAACGCGATGTTCGCGGCGTCGAGCGTGGGCATGATGAGGAGGTTCGCCTCCTCCTTGAGCCGCGAGCGCGGAAAATTGGCGAGCCGTAGCTCGGAGTTGAGCGCCGAATCGCCGTGCATCTCACCATCGATCGCGAGCTCCGGGTCGATCGATCTGATAAGCTCGAGCGCCTCGCGCATCTTGCGCGCGGACGGTGCGTCGCTATTGCCGAAGTTCGAGTGCGAGAGCAGCGCCACCCGAGGGACGACACCGAAGCGGCGCACCTCCCTCGCGGCGAGCGCGGTCATCTCGGCTAGCTGCTCGGCCGTGGGATCGAGGTTGACGTACGTGTCGCAGATGAAAACCGTTCGCCTCGGCAGCATCAGGGCATTCATGGCGTAGTAATTCCGGACGCCTGGCCGGAGGCCGATAACCCGGTCGACGTCCTGGAGGTGATCGCCGTAAGTGCCGACGGCGCCGCAGACCATTCCGTCCGCCTCCCCGCGGTGCATCATCATCGCGCCGATCAGGGTATGGCGCTGGCGCATTTCGGTCTGGGCGAACTGTTGCGTGACGCCCCTGCGCTCGGCGAGGCGGTGATACTCCGTCCAGTACTCGCGGTAGCGCGGGTCGGATTCGGGATTGACGAGATCGAAATCCTTGCCCGGCCTGATGCGCAGGCCGTTGCGCTCGATGCGCCGCTCGACCACGCCCGGCCTGCCCACGAGGATGAGCTTCGCGAGCCCTTCGTCGATCACTACCTGCGCGGCGCGCAGCATGCGCTCGTCCTCGCCTTCAGAGAGCACGATCCGGCGCCGCGGCCCTTCCTTCGCGGCGCTGAAGATCGGCTTCATGATCAGGCCCGAGTGATAAACGAACTGGGTCAGCTGATTGATGTAGGCCTCGAAGTCCGCGATCGGGCGCGTAGCGACGCCGGACTCCATCGCGGCCCGCGCGACGGCCGGGGCGATCTTGACGATGAGACGCGGGTCGAACGGCTTGGGAATCAGGTACTCGGGCCCGAAGCTCAGCGGCTGCTCCCCGTACGCCGCGGCGACGATCTCGGACTGTTCCGCGGTGGCAAGGTCGGCGATCGCGCGAACCGCGGCTAGCTTCATCGCTTCATTGATGGTCGTGGCGCCGACGTCGAGCGCGCCCCTGAAGATGAACGGAAAGCACAGCACGTTGTTCACCTGGTTCGGGAAATCGGAGCGCCCCGTCGCCACGACCGCGTCGGCCCGGGCTCGCTTGGCGACATCGGGGAGAATCTCCGGCTCCGGGTTGGCGAGGGCGAGGATCAGAGGCTTCGCAGCCATCTTCGCGACCATGGCCTCGGTGAGAACGCCCCCGGCCGAGAGGCCCAGGAAGATGTCCGCGCCTGAGATGATTTCGTCGAGCTTTCGCGCCGCCGTCTTTCGGGCGTAGCGAGCCTTGTTCGGATCCATTTCCTCCTTGCGGCCCTCGTAGACGACACCCTTGATGTCCGCGACCCAGATGTTCCCGGCGCTGAGGCCCAGGCTCGCCAGGAGATCGAGGCAGGCGAGCGCCGCGGCGCCCGCGCCCGAGCACACGAGCTTCACGCGCCCGATTTCCTTGGCGACGACCCGCAGGCCGTTCAGCACCGCCGCGCCGACGATGATCGCGGTGCCGTGCTGATCGTCGTGGAACACCGGGATCTTCATGCGCTCGCGGAGCTTGCGCTCGACGAGGAAGCACTCCGGAGCCTTGATGTCCTCCAGGTTGATGCCCCCGAAGGTAGGCTCGAGGGCCGCGATGATCTCGACCAGCTTGTCCGGGTCGCGCTCGTCGATCTCGATGTCGAAGCAGTCGATCCCCGCGAACTTCTTGAACAGCACGGCCTTGCCTTCCATCACGGGCTTGGAGGCGAGCGGCCCGATCGGCCCGAGACCGAGGACGGCGGTTCCGTTCGTGACGACACCGATGAGATTCCCTCTCGCGGTCATGCGCCGCGCCTCGGCCGGCTCGCGGACGATCTCCTCGCAAGCCGCCGCCACGCCGGGCGTGTAGGCGAGCGCGAGATCGCGTTGATTGACGAGGCCCTTGGTTGGCGTGACCGAGATCTTCCCGGCCGGCTGCCGGAGGTGATACTCCAGGGCGCTCCTGCGCAGGATGTCTTCCATGGGAATTCGCGGCGAGGGTCTTGTTGCTGGCCGCATGATAGCCGAATTCGGCATAATCCTGCGATGCGCGGAAACCCGGTTCTCGCTGCCCGTATGGCGGACATCGAGCCCTTCCACGTCATGGACGTGCAGAATCGCGCTCACGAGCTGGAAGCGGCCGGACGCCGGATCGTCCACATGGAGATCGGCCAGCCGGATTTCCCCGCGCCGCCGCTGGTCGCGGATGCGGCGGTCGAGGCGATCCGCACCCGGCGCCTGGGATACACGGATTCGGTCGGCCTGCCGCAGCTGCGCCGGGCCATATCGACCTATTATCAGGAACGCCTGGGCGCTTCGGTCCCCCCGTCGCGCATCGTTATCACCGCCGGCGCTTCCGGCGCTTTCCTCCTCGCGCTGGGCACGCTCGTGAATCCCGGCGACGAGATCCTGATGCCCGACCCCTGCTATCCCTGCAACCGGCATTTCGTTCGCCTGTTCGAGGGCCGGCCGAAAGCGGTTGCCGTCGACGAGGGCAGTCGCTACCAGCTCACCGCGGCGGATGTCCGCGCGAACTGGGGCGAGGCGACGCGCGGCGTGCTGCTCGCCTCGCCTTCCAATCCCACGGGAACGTCGATCTCGCGCGGCGAGCTGCGTGCGATCGTCGAGCTGGTGCGCGGGCTGGGCGGCTTCGTCGTGATCGACGAGATCTACCAGGGACTGATCTACGACGGCGACACCTCGACCGCACTCGAGTTCGCGGACGACGTCTTCGTCGTCAACAGCTTCTCCAAGTATTTCTGCATGACTGGCTGGCGCCTGGGCTGGGTCGTGGCGCCCGAGTCTCACGTCAGAGAGATCGTCAAGCTCGCTCAGAACGCCTTTATCTGTGCGTCCGCCCCGGCGCAGTACGCCGCGCTGGCGGCGTTCCGGCCGGAGACACTCGCCGTGCTCGAGCAGCGCCGGAGCGAGTTCCGGAGGCGCCGCGATTTCATGGTGCCGGCCTTGCAGTCACTGGGCTTCCGCATTCCGCTGACGCCGGAGGGCGCGTTCTATATCTACGCAGGCTGCGAGAAGTTTGGGCGCGACAGCAGCCGGTTCGCGCTGGACATCCTCGAGCAGGCTGGCGTAGCGATCACGCCCGGGCTCGATTTCGGCTCGAACGCCCCCGAGCGGCATGTGCGCTTCGCCTACACGCGCGCACTGCCGGACCTTGAGGAAGGGATCGAGAGCATCGCCCGGGTCCTGGGACGGACCCGGAGCTGAGGGACGTCGCTACACCGAGCTTCGCGCAGCCGGGCGATCGAACCGGCGGACGGCTTGCTGCAGTCGCTCTTTCTCCGCGAATACCTTCTGCGCGTACTGGCTGGAGGGGTCCGCGAGCGCGCCGTTGTAGAACTGAAGGCCCGCTTCCAGGCTGCCCGTGCGCCTGATGTATTCCTTGAGAATGCGCGCGCCAAGTGCGATATTGGTGACCGGGTCGAGCAGTACCGCGTCCTCGCCGCCGTGCTCCATCAGCTTGTCCTGGTGGTGCCGGGGAACGACCTGCATCAATCCCTTGGCGCCGACCAGGCTTTCCGCGACCGGATTGAAGCGCGATTCGACCGCCATGACCGCGAGGATCAGCAGCGGGTCGAGACCCACCTGCTTGCCTGCTTCGTGCGCGGCGCCGACGAACACCTCGGTGACGTCGGGCGCGATGCGGTACCGGCGTGACACGTACGCAGCCAGGGCGCGGTACTTCTGGCCGTCCGCCTCCTCGGCCCCATCGAACAGCGATGCCCCCCCGTCGTAGTGAATCGCCCCGATGGTTGCCGAGCGACTCGGCTGCTCGTCGAAGAAGAGCGCTTTGCCACGCGCGATTACCAGCAGTATCGCGACCAGCCCGATCAGGGCTAGGCCGTGGTGCAGGATCGCCGCCGTCCTTCCAAACTGCCTCAGCAAGTACTGCGTGTTCCAGGTGGTCTTCACCGCACCGACCTCCTTCTGGTCCGTAGCTGTCTGGCCGCTTTGGACGGCAGCTAGTTCCGGATGAAATGTGCTGCGACGCAGCAAAACTATTTTATATAAGCACTTAGCCATGGTCAATCCTTGTATAGTAAGCGCGAGCTAACTACCTTGGCCGGACGTCCAGGCTAGAGCCTGCGGCTCAGCCCGAGGCGCAGGAGCCCCCGGACTGAGCGCAGCTCGAACGCCAAGCGCTTCAGGGCCTGGAACCCGTCGGAAAGGGCCACGCTGCCGCGGGATTCAGGGCGGTCTTCACCCCCTCCGGCGTCGTCATCATCGAGGACGCCGTGCCCGCCGACCCCGCCGTCGCTGCCGGCTTCATGGCGGCTTTCCTGGCTGTTTTCCGCTTCGCCTTCTTCTTGGCCGCTTTTCTTGCGGGCCGCTTGAGCGCTCTTCTCTTCCTGCCTCCTGCTGCCCTCCTTTTTTTCTTCTTCTTCGCCGCCTTCTTGCTCTTTCTCTTCTTCGCCATATCGACCTCCGTTGAAAGTTGTAAGAGATGCTTCGAGCCCGCCCAGTAAGGACGGACCATTCAATCCCCGGGATCCGTCCCCGGAGAATCGAATTCCTTGGCTACCATGCTGGAGAGGAGATCCTGGTAGAGAATGTCGGGGTCGAACTGAATCCCGCCGTCCCAGACGACGGTCGCCGCCTGCGCGTCCACCGCGGCGCGACAGAACTGATCGACGTCGCGCCACACGCTGAAGTCGCCCAGCTCCAGGAGATTCCCGAGAAACACGCTGCCCTCCAGGCCGTCCTCGAACCTCAGCCACAGCCTATAGTCGGGTGATGCTTTGCACTCCGTCACGCGATGCATGTGGGCACCCTTGTGACAACTGGAGGACTAGTCCCAAGACTAGTCCCAAGGCTAGTCCCAACTGAGGGCACCCCCAGTCTGATACTCGATTACCCTGGTCTCGAAAAAATTCCGCTCCTTCTTGAGGTCGATCATTTCGCTCATCCACGGGAAGGGGTTGCTCGCCCCCTGGAACATGGGATCAACGCCAATTTGCTGGCAGCGGCGGTTAGCGATGAAGCGCAGGTATTCCTTGAACATCGGCGCGTTGAGCCCCAGGACGCCCCGTGGCATCGTGTCTTCGGCGTATCGGTACTCGAGCTCGACGGCCTTGCGGATCAGCTCCTGGATCTCCTCGCGGAATTCGGAACTCCACAGCTGCGGATTCTCCATCTTGATCTGATTGATCAGGTCTATGCCGAAGTTGCAGTGCATCGATTCGTCGCGGAGGATGTACTGGTATTGCTCGGCGGCGCCGGTCATCTTGTTCTGCCGGCCGAGAGCCAGGATCTGCGTGAATCCCACGTAGAAGAACAGGCCTTCCATGAGGCAAGCGAAAACAATCAGGCTCCTGAGGAGCTTCTGGTCGGCCTCGGGCGTCCCGGTCCTGAAGGAGGGATCGGTCAGCGTGTCGATGAACGGGATGAGGAATTCGTCCTTGTCGCGGATGCTGGGAATCTCATGATAGGCGTTGAACACCTCGCCTTCGTCGAGCTGAAGGCTCTCGACGATATATTGGTAGGCGTGGGTATGGATGGCTTCCTCGAAGGCCTGCCGCAGCAGGTACTGGCGACACTCGGGCGCGGTGATGTGGCGATACGTGCCAAGCACGATGTTGTTGGCCGCAAGCGAGTCGGCCGTCACGAAGAATCCGAGGTTGCGCTTCACGACGCGCCGTTCGTCTTCGGAAAGGCCGTTGGGGTCCTTCCACAGGGCGATGTCGCGGCTCATGTTGATCTCCTGCGGCATCCAGTGGTTCGCGCAGCCGGCGAGATATTTCTCCCACGCCCACTTGTACTTGAACGGCACCAGCTGGTTGACGTCGGCCTGTGCGTTGATGATGCGCTTGTCCTCCACCCGCACGCGGCGGTCCCGGTTGGCCGCGGAGTACCGCTCCGCGGAAGCCGCCGGCGGCGGCACCAGGCCGCTGACCGTCTGCAGGTTCAGGCCCGGAATCGCCTCGGCCCCGATATCGTCAAGAGAAAGCATTCATTTCCTCCTTGTTGTATTCCTCACTGGCAGGCTTCGCACTCCGGGTCGTCAATCTTGCAGAACTTGATCTCGGGCTCGACGGCCGGCCGCGCACCTGCTGCGGCCGCGGCTCCGGACTCCGCAGGGACCGCGTTCAGCTGGCCCGCCTTGACGGTGGATTTCTCGGCGTGCGTCGCGCCCATCGCCCGCAGGTAGTAGGTCGTCTTCAGTCCCCGCTGCCAGGCCAGCTTATAGGTCTCGTCGAGCTTCTTCCCCGAGGCCTGGCCGATGTAGATGTTGAGCGACTGCGACTGGTCGATCCACTTCTGGCGACGCGCCCCGGACTCGACGATCCACGCGGGGTCTATTTCGAAGGCCGTGGCGTACAGGACACGCAGCTCCGCGGGCACACGGTCGATGCGAGCGAGGTTGCCGTCGAAGTACTTGAGATCGGCCACCATGACTTCGTCCCACAGGCCGAGCTTCTTCAGGTCGGCGACGAGGTACTCGTTGACCACCGTGAACTCGCCCGACAGATTCGACTTGACGAACAGGTTCTGGAAGGTCGGCTCGATCGAGGCCGACACACCGATGATGTTGGCGATGGTCGCAGTGGGAGCGATGGCGATACAGTTCGAGTTGCGCATGCCGTGCCGCTTGATGCGCTCGCGCAACGACTTCCATTCCATCGACTCGGACGGGTCGATGTCGACGTAGCCGCCTCGCTCCTCGCGCAGCAGGCCCAGCGTGTCCTGCGGCAGGATGCCGCGATCCCACAGAGACCCCTTGTAGGACGCGTAGCGGCCGCGCTCCTCCGCCAGCTCGGTCGAAGCCCAGTACGTGAAGTACGCGATCGCCTCCATGGAGCGGTCGGCGAACTCGACGGCCTCCTGCGAGCCGTAGGGAACGCGCAGCATGTGAAGGCAGTCCTGGAAACCCATGATTCCCAGGCCGACGGGCCGGTGTCGCACGTTGGAATCGCGCGCCTTCCGGACCGCGTAGTAGTTGATGTCGATCACGTTGTCGAGCATTCGCATCGCCGTCGAGATCGTCTTCTTGAGCTTCTCGTGATCGAGCGCGGGCCTGCCGCCTGCGGTCTTCATGTGTCCGAGCATGTTGACCGAGCCGAGGTTGCACACCGCGATTTCGCTGTCGTTGGTATTGAGCGTGATCTCAGTGCAAAGGTTGGAGCTGTGCACCACGCCCGCGTGCTGCTGCGGCGAGCGCAGGTTGCAAGGGTCCTTGAACGTGATCCACGGATGCCCGGTCTCGAAGAGCATGGACAGCATCTTCCGCCACAGCTGCGTGGCCGGGATCTTCTTGAACAGCCTGAGGTCGCCCCTGGCTGCCTGTTCCTCGTAACCGATGTAGGCCTTTTCGAAAGCGCGTCCGTACTTATCGTGCAGGTCGGGCACGTCGGAAGGGCTGAACAACGTCCAGTCGCCGTTCTCAATCACCCTCTTCATGAACAGGTCCGGGATCCAGTTCGCGGTGTTCATGTCATGGGTGCGGCGGCGGTCGTCACCGGTGTTCTTGCGCAGTTCAAGGAATTCCTCGATGTCGAGGTGCCAGGTCTCGAGATAGGAGCACACCGCGCCCTTGCGCTTGCCTCCCTGGTTCACCGCCACCGCCGTGTCGTTGACGACCTTGAGGAAAGGGACCACGCCCTGAGACTTGCCGTTGGTGCCCTTGATGTGCGAGCCGAGCGCCCGCACCGGAGTCCAGTCGTTCCCGAGGCCCCCGGCATACTTCGCCAGGAGCGCGTTCTCCTTGATGGCCTCGTAGATGCCATCCAGGTTGTCGGACACGGTCGTCAGGTAGCAGGACGAGAGCTGCGAGCGTGTCGTGCCGGAATTGAAGAGAGTAGGCGTCGAGCTCATGAAATCGAACGACGAAAGGACGTTGTAGAACTCGATCGCGCGCGCTTCGCGGTCGATCTCGTTCAAGGCCAGTCCCATCGCCACGCGCATGAAGAAGGCCTGCGGCAGCTCGATGCGCGTTCCGTGGACGTGCAGGAAGTACCTGTCGTAAAGCGTCTGCAGGCCGAGGTAGCCGAACTTCAGGTCGCGCGAGGCATCCAGCGCCGCGCCGAGCTTTTTCAGGTCGAAGCTCGCCAGCCGCTCGTCGAGGAGCTCGGCCTCGATGCCCCGCCGCACGAACTGCGGGAAGTACTCGGCATAGCGCTTGGCCATTTCCGCGTGTGCGACCTCCTCGCCCAGGACTTCGCGCCGGATAGCGTGAAGCAGCAGCCGCGCGCTGACATAGCTGTACGCGGGGTCCTTCTCGATCAGGGCGCGCGCCGACAGCACCACCGACTTGCGAACCTCCTCTGCGGGCACGCCGTCGTATAGATTCTTGAGGGTTTCGGCGAGGATCAGGCCGGGATCGACGCCCTCGCCCAGCGACTGGCACGCGGAGGCGATCAGGTCGTTCAGGCGCGCCATGTCGAGCGGCCGCCGTACGCCGTTCTCCACTACGTTCAGCTGGGGCTGGCCGCTCTTCTTCCGCTGCGCCGCTTCTTGAGCGCGCGCCTCGGCGCGCTTCTCGCGGTAGAGCACGTAGGCGCGCGCAACCTCGTGCGCGCCCGATCGCATCAGCGCGAGCTCCACCTGGTCCTGAATGTCCTCGATGTGGAACGTGCCGCCCGCGGGCTGGCGCCGCGCGAGCGCGCTCACCACGGCTTCCGTGAGGCCGGCCACCAACTCCCGGATCCGCGCGGACGCCGCGCTCTGGCCCCCTTCGACGGCAAGAAAGGCCTTGGTTACGGCGACCGAAATCTTCGACGGCTCGAAGCCGACCACGGCTCCGTTGCGACGGATCACCTTGTATTGGGAGAACGCCGGCTGAGCTGCGGCGCTGACGTCGGAAACAGGCGCCCCCGGAACCGATTGTGGTGCCTTCGTCTCAGCCGCGATCTGCATATGCCTCTCCTCTTGTCTTCTTCTGTACCACCCGCAGCCTTAGGGGTGGCGACGCCGGGACCTGGGGGACTTTCCCCTGAGCTACACAATATATGGTATCTGCGACAGAGTGTGCTACCAATTCTAGTGGAGTGTCAAGCCGAAAGCGCGGCTTGCTCAAGCGCCGCTGGAAGTTGCTTCTGTCGCTGTGGAGCGACGTGTCGCCGGATTCAGCCGAAGGACTGCAGAGATCCCCGGAGACGGCTCCAGTCGAACGCCGGACCGGGGTCGGTCTTGCGCCCCGGAGCGATATCCGAGTGACCGACCACGTCGACGATCGGGTAGCGCCTGCGCAGCGCGTGCAGCAGGCGGCTCAGGCAGACATATTGCGCGTCTGCATAGTCCTCTTCTTCGGTGCCTTCGAGCTCCACGCCGACGGAAAAATCGTTGCAGCGCTCGCGTCCGCGCCAGCTGGAAGCCCCCGCGTGCCAAGCTCGCCTGCTGCAGGGCACAAATTGAACCAGCTCTCCGCCGCGGCGAACGAGGAAATGCGCGGATACCTTGAGCTCACGCAGGTTCGCGTAGTAGGGGTGCGCGGAAAAATCGAGGGTGTTCGTAAACAGGCGCCGTATGGCGTCGCCACCGAACTCGCCCGGAGGCAGGCTGATGCTGTGCACGACCAGCAGCGCGATGTCCGCGTCTTCCGGCCGCTCGTCGCAATTGGGAGAGGAAACCTGCTCCGCCCCCCGGAGGATTCCCTCCTCGTCGAGAAACCCGGTATTCACCTACCGGATTCCCAGCCGCTCCATGCGGTAGCGCAAGGCCCTAAAGGTGATGCCCAGAAGCTTTGCGGCGGCCGTCCGATTGAAACGGGTCTTTTCCAGGGCCTCCAGGATCGCTTCCTTCTCGATGCGGTCCAGATAGTCCGGCAGCGGCCACTTGGCGTTCGGCGCGCCGGGCTCCGGGGCAAGCGCCGGGGGCGGGGCGAGCTGCAGATCCTCGGGCTCGATCTCGTCGCGCGTGGTGAGTGCCACCGCCCGTTCCAGTATGTTCTCGAGCTCGCGGGTGTTTCCCGGAAAGTCGTAGTCGGCCAGCGCCTTCTTGGCTCCGTCGGAGAGCCGCGGGGTGCGCGCGCCGTCGGAGCCGGCGAGGCGCCGCAGGATCGCGTCCGCCAGGAGCGTAATGTCCTCCCGGCACTCGCGCAGCGGCGGCATCTTGAGCTCGATCACGGCCAGTCGATAGTACAGGTCCTGCCGGAACTTCCCGCCTTCGACGCGGGCCGCGAGATTCTGGTGGGTGGCGCAGATGATGCGCACGTCCACCGCGTCCTCCGCGGTCGCCCCGACCTTTCGCACCTGCTTCTCCTGGATCGCCCGCAGTAGCTTGACTTGCATCGCGAGGGGCAGGTCGGCAACTTCGTCCAGGAACAGCGTGCCGCCGTTGGCCGCCTGGAAGAAGCCGTCGCGATCTCCCTCGGCACCGGTGAAAGCGCCCTTCTTGTATCCGAAGAACTCGCTCTCCATCAGATTCTCGGGAATGGCCCCGCAGTTGACCGGCACGAAAGGCTTGTCGCGCCGCGATCCCTTGCTGTGGATAAGGCGCGCGGCAAGCTCCTTTCCGCTCCCCGACTCGCCCGTGATGTATACGGGGGCCTGGCTGCGCGCAAGCTTCTCGATCACCGCGCGCACCTGCGCGATTCCCGGGCTCGCCCCCAGCAGCTGTGGCTCTCCCGACTTGGCGGGCGGCGGCTTCTGAGGAAGAGACAGGGCCGACCTCACCAGCGCGCGCAGCTGATCCAGCGAAAGCGGCTTGGTCAGGTAGTCGAACGCTCCGGCCTTGAGCGCCGCCACGGCATTCTCGGTGCTGCCGAACGCCGTGATCACGGCGACGGGCAGGTCCGCGACCTGCGCCCCGATGAACCGGACGAGATCCAGGCCGTCGCCGTCGGGCAGCCGCATGTCGGTGAGACACAGGTCGTAGCGCTTGGACTGGAGCATCTGTTTGGCGGAAGCCACCGACCCGGTGCACTCCACCGCCAGCCCCATCTTCAGGAGCGAAAGCTCGAGCAGCTCTCGGATATCCGCCTCGTCGTCGATGACCAGCACCGTCCCCTGAACGGTGCTGGTCGATCGCCGCTCCGCGCGCCGGTTCGCTACGGTTCCTGCCATACGATCCTGAAGTCCGCTCCCGAGCCGCCGTCCAGATAATCGAGACTGGCGCCGTTCGCGGCGCACAGCTCGCGCGCGATGTATAGGCCGAGGCCGGTGCCGCTCGCGAACGTCGTGAAGAACGGCTCGAACAACTGCACCTGCAGGGCCTTGGGCACGCCTTCGCCGTCGTCGATGACGTGCAATTCTACGCGATTTGCCCGGCGCGACGCCGTGATGCGCACGCTTCCGGCGTGCCTGCGGCAGTGCCGCCAGGCGTTATGCAGCAGGTTCCACAGGACCTGGTTGAGATGCGCGCGGTCGAATTCGAGGGTCACCTCGCCGCCCACCTCGACCGCGAAGCTCTCGCTCGGGATTTGACCTTCGTTTCGCGCGAATTCCTCGACGAAAGTGAGCAGGAACTGGCGCACCCGGATCAGCTCGGGCTGGACGCGGTCGCGCCGCGACAGCTGAAGCACGTCGTGCACCATGCGCTCCAGGCGCCGCGCGTTGTCCCGGATGATCTGCACCATGCGTTCCTTCTGGGGGCTGCGCTGCTCCTCGTACAGCAGGTCGCCCGCGTGCGTGATGGCGGACAGCGGGTTGCGGATCTCGTGGGCGATGCTGGCCGTGAGCCGGCCCAGCGCGGCGAGCTTGAGCTGCTGCGCCTGCTCCTGGAGTTTCGACAGATCCTCGAGAAACACCAGGCTGAAGGCCCCGCCCGCCACGCCCGCCGAAACGAAGCGCCCGCGCACGATTCGGCCGCTGTCCGAGATCCGCATGCTGACGCTGCCCGGCCCCTGACCCGCGCGCCACGCGGCGAGACGCTGGGCGAGCTCCTCGGAGAAAGCGCCGACCTGGCTCAGCTCCGGGACCGCGCGTCCGAGCAAGTCGGCCGCGCGCGGGTTGTGCAGGTGTACGAGGCCGTTCGCGTCGACAACGAGCACGCCATCCTGTACATCGCGGATGATCAGTCTGTTGATGCGAAGCTGGTCGGCGAGGTCGGCGCCGCGCTGCTTCACGAGGCGCTCGTTCAGGATGAGGCGGCGCGCCAGCTGGTTGGTGATGAGTGCGGTCGCGAAGTAGCCGATCGACAGGAGGCCGGGCTGAAGAAAGTTCGCCGTACTCTGGTCTTCGACCAGCACCCAGTAGGACTGCTCGAGCAGCACCGCGATCGACGCGAGCGCCGCGTAGAAGAGCATCAGCCTGCCGCGGCTGACGAGCGCGGCGCCGGCGAGCGAAATCAGCAGCATCGCTCCCAGGCCGCTGCGGATCCCGCTCGAGGCGTACATGAGCACTGCGACGGCGACGATGTCCGTCGCGACGTGCAGCGTGAGCTGGAGGTTGAAATACGCCGGAGCCCTTCGGAGCATGATGTGGAAGGCCACAGCGAGCGCAAGGTAGATGACGCTTGCGTAGGTGAAGGCGACGAGGTCGTGGTTGCCCAGGCTGAGCGCGTCTCCGAAGATCAGCACCGAGAGCAGGAAGATCGCCGCGACCACGATGCGGTAGAAGTTGAAGTACTTGAGCGAGACCCAGAAAGACTCCGCCACCGCGCCCGGCTGCGGGGGCCACAAGGCTATAGCGGGGCTGGACACGGTTTTCTTAGGCGGACGCCGCCCGGCGGTGCTCTTCGCTGCAGAAAAAGCGTCCGGCGGACTCGAGCGCCTCGCTGCGGGGAACGTTGACCCCGCAGTACGCGCAAGGAACCATCGATTCGGCCAACGGCGCGGCGGAGGCGGACCTGCTGCGCTTTCGCGCGTAGCCGCTCACGAGGAAATAGACGACGGCCGCGGCGATGACGAGAAGGAGGAGCTTGGTCACGTCGCGGTATTATACTTGCGCCTCGACCACCGGGAGCCGCCATGACTCGACGCCTTGCGACGATCGCCCTGTTCTCCCTGCTCCTCGCTGCGACCGCGGCGCGCGCCCTTACGCTCGTGACGGAGGAGAACCCGCCTTTCAACTACACCGAGCAGGGGAAGGTCGTCGGCTTGTCGACCGAGATTGTCACCGAGCTCGGCAAGCGCGCTTCCATTCCCCTGGACATCAAGTCGATGCCCTGGGAGCAGGCCTATGTCGCTGCGCAGCGCGACAAGGAAACCTGCATCTACTCAACCGCACGACTCGACAATCGCGAGCAGATTTTCTCCTGGATCGGCCCGATCGCCACGAATCAATGGGTGCTCATCGGCAGGAGCGACTTCACCGGCGTCAAGAAAGTGGAAGACGCGCGCAAGTACCGCGTCGGCGTGGTCGCCAAGGACGCCAAGATCGAGTTCCTCATGAGCAAGGGCGTTACCGACCTGCGCGAAGTCAGCGAAGACAGCCTCGTTCCGCCGCGGCTGATGCTGAACCGGGACGATCCAAATCGCCTCGATCTGTGGGCGACGAGCGCCTACGGCGCCCGCCGCACCGCGGCACGCGCCAACGTCAAGGACCTCAAGCTGGTCCTCAGCCTTCGCCGGGTACCTCTCTATCTCGCGTGCGGGCGCAATACTTCGACTGAAGCAGTGCGAGCGCTGAATCGCGCATTCGAAGGAGCAAGGAAAGACGGCGCCCTCAGGAAGATCTCCGAGCGATACGCCTTCTGAGAGTGGTCGGGGTGACTGGATTCGAACCAGCGACTCCTGCGTCCCGAACGCAGTACTCTACCAGGCTGAGCTACACCCCGAACCGGACTGGAAACCGCGGAGGACGAGGCGCCTCGGGAATTTCAGTAGTCGCGCTCGACCGCGAAGGTCGCCAATTCTAGCAAAGAATCCCGGTAGCTAGAATTCGGCAGCGAGGCGATGGCCTCGCTCGCGATCCTCGCCTCGCCCTTGGCCCTGGTTCTGACGTAGTCGAGCGCGCCCGTAACGTGGATCGCGTCCAGGACCGCCCCGAACTCCTCCCCGCCGCCACGCTCGATCGCCGAGCGCACCAGGGCGGCCTGACCGGGCGAGCCACGCTGCATCACATGGATAAGCGGAAGGGTCGGCTTGCCCTCCTTCAGGTCGTCGCCGAGATTCTTCCCGGTGTGCCCGGCGTCGCCCGAGTAGTCGAGCACGTCGTCGATCAGCTGGAAGGCGGTCCCCAGGTGCATGCCGTAGCGTGCGAGGCCGGCTTCCACCGACGGGCTCGCACCGCCCAGTATGGCGCCCAGTTGCGCGGCCGCCTCGAAGAGCTTGGCGGTCTTGCGCCGGATCACCTCGAGGTAGGCCGCCTCGCCGATGTCGCTGTTGTGGGCGTTGAGGAGCTGCAGCACCTCGCCCTCGGCGATGGCGTTCGTGGCGTCGGCCAGGACCTCCATGACCCGCATGTTGCGCACGCCGACCATGATCTGGAAGGCGCGAGAGTAGAGGAAGTCGCCGACCAGCACACTGGCGGCATTGCCGAACTCGGCATTGGCGGTCTTGCGCCCCCGGCGCAGCTCCGACTCGTCGACCACGTCGTCGTGGAGCAGAGTTGCGGTGTGGATGAACTCGACCACTGCGGCGAGCTCCACATGCTGCTCCCCCCGATAGCCGGTCGCTCCGGCGGCGAGAAACACCAGGGCAGGGCGCAGGCGCTTGCCGCCCCCGGCTATGATGTATTCGGCAATCTGGCGGATGAGCGCGACGTCCGACTCCAAGCGGCGCCGGATCATGGCGTCCACCGCCTGCATGTCGGCAGCTATGAGATTGCGGAGGAGTTCGGGCTGCAAATGGGCAAAGCGGATGGCTGGCGGGCCGAAGAGGATAGCACAAATCCTTTGACCATACCTGCTAAACGCATGTATAATCTCGCGTTTTTCCAGAACGGGTTCATCGGAGACCAGCATGTACGCGGTCGTAAGAACCGGGGGCAAGCAGTACCGCGTCGCCAAGGGTGAGAAACTCAGGATCGAGAAGCTCGCGGCCGACGTTGGCAGCGAGCTCGTGCTCGGCGAGGTGCTCCTCGTCGGCGAGGGCGAGGCGCTCAAGGTCGGCACGCCGGTCGTCAAAGGCGCGTCCGTGAAGGCCAAGGTGCTGGCGCACGGTCTGGCCGACAAAGTAATGACCTTCAAGATGCGGCGGCGCAAGAACTCGAAGCGTCTCCGCGGGCACCGCCAGGAATACACCGAGATCGAAGTAACCGGAATCGCTCAGGCATAGGAAGGCAGCCATGGCACACAAGAAAGCAGGCGGTAGCTCCCGCAACGGACGCGATTCGCAGTCCAAGCGGCTGGGCGTCAAGCGCTACGGAGGACAGCTGGTTGCCGCCGGAAGCATCATCGTCCGCCAGCGCGGCACCCGCGTTCACCCCGGCGACAACGTCGGCATCGGCAAGGACCATACGCTCTACGCGAAGGTGAGCGGCAAGATCCAGTTCGGCTTCAAGGGCCCGGCCCGCAGGCAAACCGTCAGCGTGGTGCCGGCTTAAGCGTACCAACTACTCTCTCAGCGAAAGCCCTATCCACGCGGTAGGGCTTTTTTGTTTCCGCATGAAATTCATCGACGAGGCGCGCATCGAAGTCCATGCCGGCAAGGGCGGCGACGGCGCGGTCAGCTTCAGGCGCGAGAAGTACGTGCCCCGCGGTGGACCCGATGGTGGGGACGGCGGCCGCGGCGGAAGCGTCATCGCAATGGCCGATCGCAACATCAACACGCTGGTCGAGTACCGCTTCGCGCGAATCCACCGCGCGCGCGACGGCGAAAGGGGAGGCGGCCGCCAGTGCAACGGCCGGAGCGCCGACGACGTGCTGCTGCGCGTGCCCGCCGGCACGATCATCAGCGACACCCGCACGGGCGAAACCCTGGCCGATCTCTCCGAGCACGAGCAGACCGCCGTCCTCGCTCACGGCGGCAGGGGCGGTCTCGGAAACGTCAATTTCAAGTCGAGCACCAACCGCGCTCCCCGCAAGGCCACTCCGGGAGAAGCGGGAGAGCATCGCGTCCTCAATCTCGAGCTGAAGGTGCTCGCCGATGTCGGGCTGCTTGGGCTGCCCAACGCCGGGAAGTCCACTTTCATCAGGGCCGTCTCCTCCGCCCGTCCCAAGGTGGCCGACTACCCTTTCACGACGCTGCATCCGCACCTGGGCGTCGTCCGCGTCGGCGTCGACCGCAGTTTCGTGATCGCCGACATTCCCGGCCTGATCGAGGGCGCGGCCGAGGGCGCGGGGCTGGGGCATCAGTTTCTCAGGCACCTCGCCCGCACCCGCCTGCTCCTGCACATCGTCGACGTGGCGCCCGTGGAGCCCGGCACCGATCCGGCGCGCGACGCCCGGGCCATCGCCTCAGAGCTGAAGAAATTCGACCCCGCGCTCCACAGGAAGCCTCGCTGGCTGGTGCTCAACAAAATGGATATGCTGCCCGTCGAGGAGCGCGAGCGGGCGACCAAGGACTTGCTGCGGCGCCTGCGCTGGCACGGCCCGAGCTACTGCATCTCCGCTCTGACCGGCGAGGGCTGCAAGGAGCTTTCCCATTCCGTGACGAGGTTCCTGGAGAACGGCAAGAGCGCATGAGCGAAGCGAGGCGTTTCGTCGTCAAGGTCGGAAGCACGCTCGTGACCAATCACGGCGCGGGACTCGACGCAGCCGCAATCGCGCGCTGGGCCGGTCAGGTTGCGAAGCTGCGCCAATCCGGCAACGAGATCGTGCTCGTGTCTAGCGGCGCGATCGCCGAGGGCATGCAGCGCCTCGGCTGGGCGCGTCGGCCAAGCTCGATGCACGAGCTTCAGGCGGCCGCAGCGGTCGGCCAGATGGGACTGGTGCAGGTGTACGAGTCCTGCTTCCGCGAGCACGGCCTGCGCACCGCGCAGGTTCTCCTTACGCACGCCGATCTCGCCGACAGACAGCGCTACCTCAACGCGCGCTCCACCCTGCTCACCCTTCTCGGCCTGGGGATCATCCCCGTGATCAACGAGAACGACACCGTGGTCACAGACGAGATCCGGTTCGGCGACAACGACACTCTGGCGGCACTGGTGACGAATCTCGTCGAAGCGGACGTCCTGGTCATTCTGACCGACCAGCAGGGGCTGCACACCGAGGATCCGCGGCGCAACCCGGAGGCCCCGTTGATCAGGAACGCACAGGCGGGCGAGCCGCGGCTGGAAGCGCTCGCCGGCGGCACGGGCTCGGGGATCGCCAAAGGTGGCATGCTCGCGAAGGTCCTCGCCGCGAAACGCGCAGCGCGCTCGGGCGCGCAGACGGTGATCGCGTCTGGCAACGAGCCCGACGTCCTGCTGAGGCTCGCCGTTGGAGAAGGCATCGGTACCCTGCTCTCGCCCAAGACAACCCCGCTCGCCGCGCGCAAGCAGTGGCTCGCCGATCATTTGCAGGTCGCCGGAACCCTCAAGCTGGACGCCGGAGCCGCAAGGGCCCTGCGCTCGGGCGGCAAGAGCCTGCTCCCGGTGGGCGTCAAGACCGTCGAGGGAGAATTCGAGCGGGGGGCGGTGGTCGCTTGCGTGTCGCCCGACAGCGTAGAAATCGCCCGTGGATTGGTGAACTACAATGCGCAGGAGTCGCGCCGCATCGCAGGGCGGCCGTCAGGCGAGATCGAGGCGATCCTGGGCTACGTCGACGAGCCGGAGCTGATCCACCGCGACAACCTTGTCGTGCTCTAGGGCAGAAATCCGGGTAAGGCCGTGCGGGCGAGCGCCTGTACGACGTCCTCGGCCGTCGTGAACGGTGGCGCCGGGCAGAAGAAATCGTTCGCCAGGGCCTGCTGCGGCGTGTCCTGACCGCGCCCGATCGGCAGCCATTGCGAATTGCGGGCCTGCGACCAGGTGTTGTCCTCCCTGCCGAAAGCGTACGTCTTGCGCTCGTACGTATCGCAACGGATGACCTCGTAGCTGACGTTGGCTGCCCCGGAGCCACTGCGCGCGACCAGCGTATAGCGCACGACCCCGCGTTGCGGAACGCTGATCGAAGCGCGGTCGACGAAGTATGCAAAGGACCGGTTGGCGCCCGCGAAGAACCGAATGAGATTTTCCTGCTTGGGCAGGCCAGGCAGCAACGCCTTCTGCGACTCCCAGGGCCTGACCTCGAATTCGTCGGAAACAGGCTTGGGATTTGCACATCCCACCAGGACCGCAAGCAACGCGGCGTATGGGCCGCGCAAGCACCTCAAGCCAGGTCCCTGGCGAGGGAGCTCCGCACGCCCGGGCTCGTCTCGACGCATGCGGCGTAGCGCGGGTGGTCGATTCCGATCACAAGCGCCGCGCCCCCCTTCAGCGCCTGCGCCATGCTCTCGGAAAGCTCGAAACGGAGAAAGTGGACCGACGACGTCTTGTCTTCGTTCTCCCGATCGAGGTCCTCGTCGGCTATCGCCCAGACCCGGCCGTGGCCCGCGACCTGGATCCAGGTTCTATCCTCGATGCCGATCAGCTCCTCGAGCTTCCTGCGCCGCTCGTCGGGGTCGGGAAACTCGGCCATGAGCGTGGCCTTGAGATTGCGGCCGTCGGGCACCAGGGGGTTGTAGGCGTCGAGCTCCCCGCGGATCCCCTCCTCTTCGAATATGCGCTCGACCCTAAGCATCTCCTGCACCTGGTAGCGGACGGTCAGCTCGTCCTCGAACAGGAGCGTGACGTGCTCGCCCAGGTGGACGGTGCGGTCCTTCTTGTGCGCCATGACCTTCGCGCGGAACTGCGGGCGCTCGCGCGCGTAGGCTTCGAGGGACATCAGGCTTGCGCGGTCGATTCGGGGCATGCCGGTCATTCGGTCGAGGTCGACGCGTAAGCCTTGCGGAGCAGCGAGAGCGGGTGGGCTCTCCGGGCCTTGGTTTCGCCCATGCCTTGCTCGATGTGGCGCCCGGCGATCGGACAATCGGAGCTGATGTGGTCGGGCTCGCCATCGGCCATCAACCGGAACACGGGCCGGCCGATCTTCATGGAGTTCTCGTAGTATTCGGACTTGACGCCCCAGGTGCCGTCATGCCCCGAGCACCGCTCTACGGTGTTCAGCGTCGTCCCGGGCACGAGCTGCAGCGCTTCCCGCGTCTTCTGGCCCATGTTCTGGACGCGCGTATGGCAAGGGACGTGGTAGGACACCTTGCCCAGGCCCGACTTGAAGTCCGTCTTCAGCAGTCCGTCTCTGTGCCGCAGCACGAAGTATTCGAACGGATCGAACATGGCCTCGCTGACCGCCTTGACGTCGTCGTCCTCGGGAAAGAGAAGCGGCAACTCGCTCTTGAACATCAGCGTGCAGGACGGCACCGCGGTGAGGATGGCATACCCTTCCCTCGCGAGCTTCGCGAGCGGCGGGATATTTATTGACTTGAGGCGCTCCACCCCCTCGAGATCCCCGAGCTCGAGCTTGGGCATGCCGCAGCATGCTTCCTTCTCGACGACCGTGTAGGGAATTTCGTTGTGGTCGAGAACCGCGAGCAGGTCATCTCCGATGCCGGGCTCGTTGTAGTTCACATAGCAGGTTGCGAAGACCGCGACCTTGCCCGGCGTGCGCTCGCCGTTCTTCTCTTCTCGCGCCCGGCTCGCTGCCGCGCGCGAGCGGAATGTGTGCGGGCTGTACGGCGGCAGCCGGCGTTCGTGATGGACGCCGATCGTCTTTTCCATGAGCGCACGTGCGGCCGGATTGCGATTGACGGCGTTGACCACCTGCGCCACGACGGGAATCGCAGCGAGCTTTCCGATTGCGTCGGTCGAGGACAGGAGCTTGTCCCGTGTACGCACTTCTTTCCTGCGGAACTTGACCGCCTTGGCGCGCAGCATGAGGTGGGGGAAATCGACGTTCCAGGGATGCGGCGGAACGTAGGGACACTTGGTCATGTAGCACATGTCGCAGAGATAGCACTGATCCACCACCTTCCAGTACTCCTCCTTCGGCACCCCGTCGACCTCGAGCGTCTTGCTCGAATCGACCAGGTCGAACAGCGTCGGGAAGGCAGTGCACAGGTTGACGCAGCGCCGGCAGCCGTGGCAGATGTCGAAGGTCCGCTCGAGCTCGGCGAAAAGCTTCGCCTCGTCGTGGAAATCGGGCGAGCGCCACTTTACTGGGTGCCGGGTCGGAGCTTCGAGGCTCCCTTCGCGAACGGTCATGGCGGTGTGGCGCGGCGGTCATGAGCCGGACGCAAGTCCCGGCCCGCACGATCAGCTTGGCGAGAACGCGGCAGGCTCTAGTCGGCCAGGCTGTCCAAGGCTTTCTGGAAGCGATTGGCGTGCGAGCGCTCGGCCTTGGCCAGCGTCTCGAACCAGTCCGCGATCTCGGCAAAGCCCTCCTGGCGCGCGGCCTTGGCCATCCCGGGATACATGTCGGTGTATTCATGGGTCTCGCCAGCGATCGCTGCCTTCAGGTTGGCGCGCGAGTTTCCGAAGGGCAGGTCGGTCGCAGGGTCGCCGCATTGCTCGAGGTACTCGAGATGCCCGTGTGCATGGCCGGTCTCGCCTTCCGCGGTCGACCGGAACACCGCGGCGACGTCGTTCTGACCTTCAACGTCAGCCTTCGCGGCGAAATACAAGTAGCGGCGGTTGGCCTGGGATTCACCAGCGAACGCCGCCTTGAGATTGCCGTGGGTCTTGGTGCCTTTGAGCTGCATGGTGCCTCCTGGTGTTGGACGGATTTTAGACTTAATCTAATGAATGGATCGAGTGTAAGTGCCGCAGGACTTGGTGTCAAGCACGGCGAGCCCCGGGACGGCCGGTCAGCGCGTCGCGGCTTCCGCGGGGAGCGGCTTGCGGTCCTGATCGCGAAACAGGTAGCGGGCAAGCTCGGTAAGGGCGCGCTGGTAGACGTCCCGCTTGAAGTCGATCACCGACTCGAGGGGGACCCAGTAATCGTTCCAGCGCCAGGCGTCGAACTCGGGGTGCTCCGAGGCGCGCAGGTGTACGTCGCATTCTCGGCCGACTAGGCGCAGCAGGAACCAGATCTGCTTCTGCCCCCGATAGTTGCCGCGCCAGTCACGCTTCAGCCACCGGGCTGGCACTTCGTAGCGCAACCAGTTCCGGGTGCGCCCCAGAATCTTCACGTGCGAGGGCAGCAAGCCGACCTCTTCCCGCAGCTCGCGGTACATCGCCTGAACCGGCGTTTCCCCGGCCTTTATTCCACCCTGCGGGAACTGCCAGGAGTGCTCTTTGACGCGCTTGCCCCAGAAAACTTCATTGCGCGAGTTGCAGAGAATGATGCCGACGTTCGGCCGGTAGCCGTCTCGATCGAGCATAGGCAATCCAGCAAAGTCTGTCTGCACCCATTCTTTCACAAAACCGCGGGGATTAGAAGCTGCGCCCGACCCGGGGAAGCGGCCCAGATGAGTTCAAGTAGAATTTGGCGCTTATGCGCGCGTCCCGATACTTTCTTGCAACGCTCAAGGAAGCCCCCTCCGACGCCGAATTGGTCAGTCACAAGCTCATGGTCCGCGCGGGGCTGATCCGCCGGCTGGCCGGCGGCATCTATACTTGGCTGCCGCTCGGCCTGCGGGTGGTGCGCAAGGTGGAAGCCATCGTGCGCGAGGAGATGAATCGCGCCGGCGCGATCGAGCTCTTCATGCCCGCGGTGCAACCCGCGGAACTGTGGCAGGAATCCGGACGCTGGCAGAAGTACGGACCGGAACTTCTGCGCGTCAAGGACCGGCACGACCGTGATTTCTGCGTCGGACCCACGCACGAGGAGGTGATCACCGACGTGGTGCGCAGGGAAATCCGCAGCTACCGCCAGCTGCCGGTCCATTTCTACCAGATACAGACCAAGTTCCGCGACGAGATCCGGCCGCGCTTCGGGGTCATGCGCGGCAGAGAGTTCACCATGAAGGACGGCTATTCCTTCCACGCCGACTACGCCGACCTCGAGCGTGAATACCGGAACATGTACGACACCTATGCCCGCATCTTCACCCGGCTTGACCTGAAGTTCCGGGCCGTTTCCGCAGACCCCGGCGCCATCGGCGGAACCGGCTCGCACGAGTTTCATGTGCTCGCCGACTCCGGCGAGGACGCAATCGCGTTCTGCCCGAAGTCGGACTATGCGGCGAACGTCGAGCTCGCGGAAGCGCTTGCGCCAGGCACCCCGCGCAAGGCGCCGGCCGAGTCGATGAAGAAGGTGCCAACGCCCGGGAAGACGCGCTGCGAGGACGTGGCCGCGCTCCTCGGCATTCCGATCCATAGGACGGTCAAGGCGATCGCCGTCGTGCACGACGCGGAGTTCTTCCTGCTGCTCCTTCGTGGCGACCACGCCCTGAACGAGATCAAGGTCCAGAAAGTCCCCGGCCTCGATCCCTTCCGCTTTGCAAGCGAGGCGGAAATAGAGCGGTTTCTGGGGTGCCGGGCGGGGTACATAGGTCCCGCTGGCATACGTGGCGCCGTTCGCGTGATCGCCGACCGCGCGGTCGCGGCCATGAGCGATTTCGTCTGCGGCGCCAACGAAGAGGGGTTCCATCTGACCGGAGTCAACTTCGGGCGAGACTGCCCGGAACCCTTTCTGATCGCCGATATCCGCAAGGTCGTGGCGGGTGACCCCAGCCCCGACGGCAAGGGGCCGCTCGAGATCGTGCGTGGCATCGAGGTGGGCCATATCTTTCAGCTCCGCACCAAGTATTCGGACTCGATGAAAGCCACCTTTCTCGACGAGGCGGGCGAGAACCGCCCGTTCGAAATGGGCTGCTATGGCATCGGGGTTACCCGCATAGTGGGCGCCGCGATCGAGCAGAACCACGACGATCGGGGCATTGTCTTTCCCGAGCCGATCGCGCCCTTCCACGTGGCGCTGGTTCCGATTGGCTACGGCAAGAGCGCCGCCGTGCGCGAGGCCGCCGATTCGATCTACCGCCAGCTGACCGACGCGGGCTTCGAAGTCCTGCTCGACGATCGCGACGAGCGCCCTGGCGTGATGTTCGCGGACATGGAGCTGATCGGCCTCCCTCACCGCATCGTAGTCGGCGAGCGCGGGCTCAAGGACCGGGTGGTCGAGTACCAGGGCCGGCGCGACAAGGAAAGCCGCAAGGTTCCCCTCGACGAGGCGCTGTCGCCGCTGGGCGCCCGGCCGCGATGAAGCTCCCCGCGCTCGGGCTCGCCCTGGGGATCCTCGCCCCGGCGACGGCACTCGCAGGCGCCCAGATCTACGAGCCGCTGGCGGCGGAGGTCAGAGCGGGCCTGCAGGCATCGATCGCGGACAAGCCGGCACAGCACGCCTTCAAGAGTGCGGAAGCCGCCGTCGACTGGCTGACGGAGATGTCTCAGCGACTTGAGCCGCGCATCCCCAATTTCGATTCGCGCGTGCAGTTCCTGCGGACCGTGCACTACGAGGCGACCCACGCGAAGATCGACCCGCAGCTGGTGCTCGCGCTGATTCAGGTCGAGAGCAACTTCCGCAAGTACGCGGTGTCGCGCTCCGGGGCGCGAGGCTACATGCAGGTAATGCCTTTCTGGGTCGGGCTGATCGGGCGTCCGGGCGACAATCTATTCAGTTTGCGCAACAACCTGCGCTACGGCTGCGTCATCCTGAAGTATTACCTCGACGCCGAGAAAGGCGACGTGCCTCGCGCCCTCGCCCGCTACAACGGCTCGCCGGGCAAGTCCGACTACCCGAGCATGGTGATCGGCGCCTGGCGCAGCACGTGGCACTACCAGGGGCGGCTGACGCTCACGCCGATTCATGCGGGAAACACGCTCGCTATGGTGGACTGTATTGCCTGCGCCGCGGCGAGCGGGTCGGCGGCCTGGCGTATGGGCCGCCCGACGACGATGTAGTCGGCGCCGTTGGCGAACGCCTGCGCGACGTCCACGGTCCGCTTTTGATCGTCGCCGGGGCGGTTCTCCACCGGACGGATCCCCGGCGTCACCACCAAGACCCGATCGCCCAGCTCGCGCTTCAGGGCCGGCGCTTCCATCCCCGAGGAGATCACCCCGTCGCAGCCCGCCGCGAGCGCTCGCCGCGCCCGCGACAGGACGAGCTTCTCGATGTCGCAGCGGAATCCCAGATCGTCGAGGTCGCCCTGGTCGAGGCTGGTGAGCACGGTCACAGCCAGGATCTTCACGTCCCCCTTCGCCGCGCCCGCAGCCTCGAGCATTGCCTGATTGCCGTGCACCGTGGCGAAGTTCACCCCGCGCTTGCGCAGTCCTCGCACTGCGGCGGCGACGGTCTCCGGTATGTCGAAGAATTTCAGATCTGCGAAGACCTTGTTCCCCCTCTTGGCAAGCCAGTCGATGAGTTCGAACACTCCGGCCGTCATGAACAGCTCCAGGCCGACCTTGTAGAAGCGGACGCTGTCCCCGAGACGCTCGACCAACGCCCTGGCCTGGTCCGCGTCCGGGACATCGAGCGCCGCAATCAGGCGCTCTTCTCGCGGAATGCGTTTGTGAGCGACAGTGGTCAGGCGGCCTCTCCCTCGAGCAGCCTCCCGATCGGGAGGTTCAGGCTTTCGTCCGCGCGCGCGGCGAAGCGCGTCATGAGGTTATCCAGGGCACCCACGAGGGGCCTGCCGGAAGATCCACTGCCGTCGAGAACGAACTCGCGGTACACGTCTCCGACCAGCAGCCGTTCCTTGTCGCACACCATCGCGTATCTGTCTCCGCTCGACCGGGCCACCCAGCCGCGCGCCGTCATGCGCTCCAGCAGTTGCTCGGCCTGGTCCACCGTGAGGGACGCCCCCCGGGCGATTCCTCTGAGGTCGAGCACCTGTGCGCCCTGCTGCGCGCGGGCGAGAACGATAAGGGTCGTCAGCGCGTCTCCGAAACCGGTTGCGGCGTCGCGGCCCGGGGCGTCGCGCAGGACCGCGAAATCGGGCGCCAGCGCGGCGATCAACGCGCCGATGACGATCACGACCCAGGAGAAATAGACCCACAGCAGGAATATCGGAATGACCGCGAACGCCCCGTAGACCAGGGCGTAGGTCGGAAACTGTGCGATGTAGAAGGCGAAGCTCCGCTTCATGGCTTCGAACACGAAGGCCGCAACCAGCCCGCCGAAGAGCGCGTGGCCCGGTCTGACGGCGCGGTTCGGCACCACGTAGTAAAGGAGAGTGAAGGCCGCCCATGTCAGCACAAACGGGACCAGCCACAGGATGGCGGTCCCCGCAAGCGGCGTTTCCCGGGTGAGCCCCAGCGACGCTCCCACGAGATAGGAGGTGATCGACAGGCTGGCGCCGATGAGCACCGGGGCGAGCGTGAGCGCCGCCCAGTAGACGACAATGCGCTGCGCGACCGGGCGCGGGCGCGATACCCTCCAGATGGAGTTGAACGCGTGCTCGATCGTAAACATCAGCATGAAAGCGGTCACTGCGAGGAACGCGGTGTCGACCGCGGTAAGGTGCCCGGCCCGCCCCGAGAACTGCTCGATGTAGTCGCTCACGATGCCACCGGCCTTCTCGGGCAGCATGTTCGCCAGCAGAAACTCGCGGATGTGATCGCTCAGCCCGGAGAAGACCGGGAACGCCGACATCAGCGTGAGCACGATGGTGACGAGCGGAACGAGCGCGAGCAGAGTCGTGAACGTCAGGCTCGAAGCGATCTGCAGGCAGCGGTCCTGGTCGAAGCGCCGGAGCAGGTAAGCAACGAACCTGGCGAGCTGTCGCAGCTTCGAACTCATGGGGCGCATTCTACGAGAATGCGCAACGGCATAGGATTCAGCGCTGCGGGTTGATGCGCTCCATCTTGTCCTGCAGGCGGTTCAGGGCGTTGACGTACGCCTTCGCCGACGCCACCACAATGTCGGTATCGGATCCGACGCCGTTGACGACCCTGCCGCCCTTGGCGAGCCGCACCGTCACCTCGCCCTGCGACTCCGTTCCCTGCGTGACCGCGTTCACCGAGTACAGCTGGAGCTCCGCGCCGCTGGCCGCCAGGGTCTCGATCGCCTTGAAGGTCGCATCCACGGGTCCATCGCCCTCGGACGCGGCCGGGCGCTCCGACCCGGCTTCGGCGAGCACGACGCTCGCGTGCGGCCGCCTGCTGGTCCCGCTTTCCTGCTGCAGCGACACGAGCTTCCAGCGCTCGGCGGCCTTGGCGTCCGCCTCGTCGGATACCAGGGCCTGCAGGTCTTCGTCGAAGATCTCGTGCTTCTTGTCGGCGAGCTCCTTGAATCGCTGGAAAGCCTTGTTGTAGGCGTCGTCCGACTCGAGATCGATGCCCAACTCCTTGAGGCGCTGCTTGAAGGCGTTGCGCCCCGAGTGCTTGCCGAGCACGAGCTTGTTGGTGGCCCAGCCCACGTCCTGCGCGCGCATGATCTCGTAGGTCTCGCGACTCTTGAGGACGCCGTCCTGATGGATGCCGGCTTCGTGCGCGAACGCATTCGCGCCCACAATCGCCTTGTTCGGCTGCACGGGAAAGCCGGTAATGCCCGAGACCAGCCGGCTCGCGGGAACGATCTGGGTGCTGTCCAGCCGTGTGTCGCAGCGGAAGACGTCCTGCCGGGTCCGCACGGCCATCACGATCTCCTCCAGCGACGCGTTCCCTGCCCGTTCGCCCAGGCCGTTGACGGTGCACTCCACCTGGCGCGCGCCGTTCGTGACTGCGGCGAGCGAGTTCGCGACGGCCAGTCCCAGGTCGTTGTGGCAATGCACCGACCAGATCGCCTTGTCGGCGTTGGGAATGTGCTCGCGCAGGCGCCTGATGAGGGCGCCGAACTGCTCGGGCATCGTGTATCCCACGGTGTCCGGGATGTTCACGGTCTTCGCTCCTTCCCGGATCACGGCCTCGAGCACCCGGCACAGGAAATCGAAATCCGAGCGTCCAGCGTCCTCGGGGGAGAACTCGATGTCGTCGGTGAATTTTCGCGCGAAGCGCACGGCGTTCACCGCCTCGGTGAACACCTGGTCCGGCGTCATGCGCAGCTTCTTCTCCATGTGGATCGGCGAGGTCGCAATGAAAGTGTGGATTCGGCCTTGCTTCGCCGGCTCGATCGCCTCCGCCGCGCGCTTGATGTCGCGGTCGTTGGCGCGCGCGAGCGAGCACACCGTGCTGTCCTTGACGATGCCGGCCACCGCCCGGACCGCCTCGAAGTCGCCCGGGCTGGATGCCGCGAAGCCCGCCTCGATCACGTCCACGCGCATGCGCTCGAGCTGCCTGGCGATGCGCAGCTTCTCTTCCTTCGTCATGGAGGCGCCGGGACTCTGCTCGCCGTCGCGCATGGTCGTGTCGAATATGATCAAGTGCTCTTTCATGTGAGGCTCCGTATTCAGTGCGTGCAATGAAGCTTGAAGCGATCTTCGCCGCACCTGCTGGTGCTGCGAACCGGGTACTGCCGAATTGGGATTGGAGTATTTAGCGCGCGAGGCGCAGCAGCAGGCCGGCAGGAAGCAGGCCGCCGAAGTGGAGCTTCAACGCATTGCGTGTGGAATGCACGCGCGGAATATAGCCGGTTTCCCGCATCACTGCAACTGAGCCGGCGGTTTCGGCGGGCGGCGCTTCTTCCAGAGCCAGTAGACGTACCCCGACACTCCGTAGGCCACGAACAGGAGAAACAGCACGATCGGCGGGTCGGTGGAGATGAGAACGAAGCCGAGGACGATCAGAAGTATCACGGCGAAAGGCACGGAGCGCCGCAGGTTTACCACCTTGAAGCTGTAGAACGGAACGTTGACGACCATCGTCAGGCCGGCGTATAGCGTGAGGAACGCGGCCACCCAGGGAATGCCGTAGTCGGCCACGGGAATCTTGTTGTCGCTCGCCAGCCACACGAACCCCGCGACCAGTGCCGCGGCCGAGGGGCTGGGCAACCCCTGGAAGAAGCGCTTGTCGATGACATCTATGTTGGTGTTGAAGCGGGCGAGCCGCAGCGCCGCGCCGGCGCAGTAGACGAACGCCGCGATCCAACCGAAGCGCCCCAGGTCCTTGAGCGCCCATTCGTACACGACAAGCGCGGGCGCCGCGCCGAAGCAGACCATGTCGGAGAGCGAGTCGTACTGCGCCCCGAACTCGCTCTGCGTGTGCGTCAGCCGCGCTACCCGCCCGTCGCTCCAGTCGAGAAACATGGCGACACCTATCGCGAGGGCCGAGTCGACGAAGCGCTGGTTCATTGCCATCACGATTGCGTAGAACCCGCTGAACAGCGCCGCGGTCGTGAACAGGTTGGGCAGCAGGTAGATCCCGCGCCGGCGGATCTCGCTGTTCAGGAGGGGCTTGCGGAACCCGGGTTCAAGCATGACCGGCCAGCGTGGCGATCACGGTGCTGCTCGCGTAGACCTTGTCTCCGAGCGCGGCAACGGGCCTGGAATCCTTCGGGACGTAGACGTCCACGCGGGATCCGAAGCGGATGAAGCCGAACCTCTGTCCCTTCGCGAGGCCGTCTCCCTCGCGGACATAGCAGAGAATGCGCCGCGCGATCAGGCCCGCAACCTGAACGCAGGTAACGTCCGCTCCTGCGGTCGTCTTCAGCCACAGGGCGTTGCGCTCGTTCTCCGCGGAAGCCTTGTCAAGCGCGGCGTTGACGAATTTTCCCGGGTTGTACCAGCACTTCTGCACTCGCCCGTCGACCGGCGAGCGGTTGGAATGGACGTTGAAGACGTTCATGAACACGCTGATCTTGATCGAGTCTCGGACCAGGTAGGGATCGGTTGCGTGCTCGACCGCGACGATCCGACCGTCGGCCGGCGAGACCACGGCCGCCGCGTCGCCCGGAACTTCGCGAGCCGGATCACGGAAGAACTGGAGCACGAACAGCGCGGCCAGCCAGAACGGGGCGGACCACCACCCTGCGAGCCAGGTCACGACCGCCGCGGCAGCGATTGCCGCCGCAAGAAAGGGCCATCCCTCGCGGGCGATGATCGGGTGAGGGTAGCTCGCTCTCATTCCGGGAGGAGAGCTAGTTCCTGCTCGTATCGACGAGCTTGTTCTTCTTGATCCAGGGCATCATGGCCCTGAGCTTCTCCCCGACGACCTCGATCGGGTGCTCCGCGGTCATGCGCCGGCGCGACAGCAGCGTCGGGGCGCCGGCGCGGTTCTCGAGGATGAACTCCTTCGCGTACTCGCCCGACTGAATGCGGGCCAGGATCGCGCGCATGGCGTTCTTGGTTTCCGCCGTGATGACTTTCGGGCCGCTCACGTATTCCCCGTATTCGGCGTTGTTTGAGATCGAGTAGTTCATCGTGCCGATGCCGCCCTCGTACATCAGGTCGACGATCAGCTTCAGCTCGTGAAGGCACTCGAAGTAGGCCATCTCCGGCGCGTAGCCCGCCTCGGTGAGCACCTCGTAGCCGGCCTTGACCAGCTCGACGCAGCCGCCGCACAGAACGGTCTGCTCGCCGAAGAGGTCGGTCTCGGTCTCCTCCTTGAACGTGGTCTCGATCACGCCGGCGCGCGCCCCGCCGATCGCTGCCGCGTAGGAGAGAGCCAGGTCGCGAGCCTTCTTGCTCTGGTCGCGGTGGACCGCGATCAGCATCGGCGTTCCCCCGCCCTGCGCATAGGTCGACCGCACGGTGTGGCCGGGCGCCTTGGGCGCGATCATGACGACGTCGAGATCCTCCCGTGGCTTCACCTGCCCGTAGTGGATGTTGAAGCCGTGGGCGAATCCCAGGGTCGCCCCCTTTCGGATGTTCGGCTCGACGTCGCCCGCGTAGACCGCGGCGATGTGCTCGTCGGGCATCAGCATCATGACGAAGTCGGCACCCTTTACTGCCTCGGCGACTTCCTTGACGGTCAGCCCGGCCTTCTTGACCTTGTCCCAGGATGCGCCTCCCTTGCGCAGGCCCACGGTCACCTTGACGCCGGAGTCGTTCAGGTTGAGCGCGTGGGCGTGCCCCTGCGAGCCGTAGCCCACGATAGTGACCTTCTTGCCCTTCACGAGCGAGAGGTCTGCATCCTTGTCGTAATAGACTTTCATGTGTTCCCTCGGTTTCCGAATTCCTGGCCGTGCGCTCGACTCAAACTTTCAGGATGCGCTCGCCTCGCCCAATGCCCGAGGCTCCGGTCCTCACCGTCTCCATGATCGAGGTCGGCTCGATCGCCTGGATGAACGCGTCGAGCTTGGCGACCGTGCCCGTCAGCTCGATGGTATAGGTATTCTCCGTGACGTCGATGATGCGTCCTCGGAAGATGTCGGACAGCCTCTTCATCTCCTCCCGATCCTTGCCCGTGGCGCGAACCTTGATCAGCATGAGCTCGCGCTCGATGTGGGCCGCTTCCGAGAGATCGACGACCTTCACTACCTCGATCAGCTTGTTGAGCTGCTTGGTGATCTGCTCGACTACGTCGTCGGAGCCGGAGGTGACGATGGTCATGCGCGAAAGCGACGGTTCTTCCGTAGGCGCCACGGTGAGCGTCTCGATGTTGTAGCCGCGTGCTGAAAAAAGACCCGCAACCCTGGAGAGCGCGCCGGGCGCGTTTTCGAGCATGATCGAAATAATGTGTCGCATCGTTCCCTCGCTGAGGCCGGCCCCATGGCGCGGCGCTCGTGGCGCCGCCGGGCCCAGCTCCCTTCAGCTATCTGTTGATCAAACCCGATCGTGCGTCGGGCTCACCGCTACCGCTACAGCTCCTCGGCGAGAATCATCTCCGTCAGGCCCTTGCCGCCCTGCACCATCGGGTACACGTTCTCGGTCTGGTCGGTGATGAAATCCAGAAACACCAGCTCGTCCTTGCGCTTGAATGCGTCGCGCAGCGCTGACTCGACGTCGGCCGGGTCCTCGACTTGCCGGCCGCGGTGCCCGTAGCTCTCGGCGAGTTTCACGAAGTCGGGCAGAGCGTCCATATACGACTCGGAGTAGCGATTGCCGTGGAAGAACTGCTGCCACTGGCGCACCATGCCCATGTACTTGTTGTTGAGGTTGACGATCTTGATGGGCAGACGGTACTGCTTGCAGGTCGAGAGCTCCTGGATGCACATCTGAATGCTCGCTTCGCCCGTCACGCAGGCCACGGTCGCGCCCGGGTTCGCAAACTGCACGCCCATTGCCGCGGGCAGGCCGAACCCCATCGTCCCCAGGCCGCCGGAATTGATCCAGCGCCGCGGCTTGTCGAACTTGTAGAACTGCGCAGCCCACATCTGGTGCTGGCCGACATCGGAAGTCACGAAGGCCTCGCCCTTGGTGACTTCGTAGAGACGTTCGAGCACGAACTGCGGTTTAATGATCTTGCTCTTTTTGTCGTACTTCAGGCAGTCCTTGGACTTCCACAGCCCGATCTGCGACCACCAGGCGCTCAGCGCCTTCTGGTCCGGCTTGTAGCCCGAGCCCTCGAGCTGGCGGATGAGCTCGTCGACCACATCGGGAACGTTGCCCACGATCGGCACGTCCACTTTTACGCGCTTGGAAATCGAGGACGGATCGATATCGATGTGGATGATCTTGCGCTGCACCTGGCCGAAATGCTGCGGGTCACCGATGACGCGGTCGTCGAAGCGCGCGCCCACGGCGAGGAGCACATCGCAGTTCTGCATTGCCATGTTCGCTTCGTACGTGCCGTGCATCCCCAGCATGCCGAGGAACAGCGGGTCGGTCGCAGGGTAGCCCCCTAGCCCCATGAGCGTATTGGTGCAGGGGAAACCGAGCATCTTCACGAGCTTCGTGAGCTGCTTGGACGCATCGGAGAGGATGACCCCGCCGCCGGTATAGACCATCGGTCGCCTGGCTTCCGACAGCAGCTGGACGGCTTTCTTGATCTGGCCCGGGTGCCCCTTCACCACGGGGTTATACGAGCGCATCGTAACGGTCTCCGGATATTCGAAAGCACACTTTGCCGTCGTGACGTCCTTGGGAATGTCGACGAGCACCGGCCCCGGCCTGCCGGTCGTGGCGAGATAGAACGCCTTCTTGATGGTGAGGGCGAGGTCCCTGACGTCCTTCACCAGGAAGTTGTGCTTGACGCAAGGCCGTGTAATGCCCACCGTGTCGCATTCCTGGAATGCGTCAAGGCCGATGGCATGCGTGGGCACCTGCCCCGTGATGATCACCATCGGGATCGAGTCCATGTACGCCGTGGCGATCCCGGTGACCGCGTTGGTGACGCCCGGGCCCGAGGTGACGAGCGCCACCCCGACCTTGTTGCTCGAGCGCGAGTAGCCGTCGGCCGCGTGGGTCGCACCCTGTTCGTGGCGCACGAGAACGTGCTTGACCTTGTCCTGCTTGAACAGCTCGTCGTAAATGAAAAGCACGGCCCCGCCGGGGTAGCCGAAAACGTACTCGACGCCCTCCGCCTGGAGCGACCGGACTACGATCTCAGCGCCCGTCAATTCCATGCGTCTTCCGAGAGAAATTCGGTGAAAGCTTCAGAGCGTAATTGGTGACATCTGATTGGTCAAGTTTTCCCTTGGGTCAGGTCGCTTTTGATACCATCGGGCAGCCGCGGTCCGTTCACCCGGACCGACAAAAGAGGAAGCTCTCCTGGCCTCCGCAAACGAACTAGCCGAGTTTCTCGCGAGCGTGGAGCGGCGCGCGTACAAGCAGGCGCTGTTCGCCGTTCGGGATTCGGAGAACGCTCTGGATATCGTGCAGGACGCCATGCTCAAGCTCTCGGAGAAATACGGCACCAAGCCGACGGCGGAGCTTCCCATGCTGTTTCAGCGCATCCTCCAAAACACCATCCGCGACTTCTATCGCAGGCAGAAGGTCCGCTCTCTGTGGGTCACGCTGTTTTCGTCGCTTTCCGCCGGGAGGGAGGACGAGGAAACGGATCCTCTGGAAACCCTGGCCGCCGAGGACCCATCGGGCGCCGGTGCCCTACCCGCCGATCGCCTGGAGCAGTCCCAAGTTATTGAAATAATAGAGAAAGAGCTTCAGCGCCTGCCGGCGCGTCAACGGCAGGCCTTTTTGCTGCGTTACTGGGAGGAGCTGGACGTAGCCGAAACGGCAGCCGTCATGGGCTGTTCGGAAGGCAGCGTCAAGACCCATTGCTCCCGCGCAGCGCATGCACTGGCCGCAGCCCTTAGAGCAAGGGGGGTCGAGTTATGAACGAACAGCAGACTGCGTACCGAATCAGGCAGCTCCTCAACCGGGGGCTCGACTTGGATGCCGGCACGCTCGCCCGCCTGGAGGCGGCGCGCGAGCGGGCTTTGTCGCGCCAGCGAGTCGCCGCGCCCTCATTCGTGCTAGGCTGGGCCGACAACGTGATCGGCCGGTTCGGAGGCCCTGCTTCCCTTATCCCGCGGATGCTGTTGCCGATGGCCGTGCTGATCCTCGGGCTGATTGCGGTCAACCAGTGGCGGGACTCGCAAACCGCAGCCGAGATCGAAGAGATCGACGCCGCGGTGCTGACCGGGGACCTGCCTTTGGACGCCTACCTCGATAAGGGATTCGATGCATGGCTAAAGCGCTCCTCGCACTAGCACTTTGGCTTTGCCTCTCCTTCTCCGTCCTCGCTGCCGCACCCAAGAAGCCCCCCGCTTGGGCTGAGCTGCCGCCGGAGCAGCAGCAAATTCTCGCGCCCCTTGCGGCCGACTGGGACAAGCTCGAGCCCGAGCGCAAGAGGAAATGGATCGGGATCGCCAAGCGCTACCCGAAGATGAAGCCGGATGAGCAGGCGCGCGTGCAGCGGCGCATGCAGGCCTGGGCCAAGCTCACCCCCAAGGAGCGGCAGACCGCGCGCGAGAACTACAAGAAGATGGAGAAGCTGCCCCCTGACAAGAAGCGGGGCCTGACGAAGCAGTGGGAGGAGTACAACCGCCTGCCGGAGCAGGAGCGGCGCAAGCTCGGCAGCGCGCCGCGCAAGGCCCCGGCGGCACCGGCCGCTCCCAAGCCCCCTGCGGAGCCCGCGACCCTGCCCGCGGTCGCCCCCGCCCCACCCGGAGCGTCCCCGTCGACGCCCGTCCCCGCAGCAAGCTCGGCGAGTCAGTAGCCGTCCGCGCCGATGAAGCCGGAGCCGCCCGCTTCCCCGGGGCCGAGCGTGCCCGGTGTCGGGACGCGGCTCCTATCCCTGCTGTACGAGGCCCTGCTCGCGTCCGCGACGACTTTCTTCGCCGGGATGGCGTTCTACGGGGCCGCACAGGGACGCTTGACCGGGGAAGCGCGTCTCCTGTTCCAGGCGTATCTGTTCCTCGTTCTGGGAATCTATTTCATCGTCTGCTGGAGTCGCGGGGGACGGACTCTGGCGATGCAAACATGGAGAATGCGCGTCGTGCAACGCGACGGCGCTCCGGTCGGGGTCGCTCGAGCGGCGCTGCGCTACGCTCTCGCGTGGGTCTCGCTGCTCCCTCTCGGCGCAGGTTTCCTGTGGGCGTGGGTCGACCGAGACCGCCAATTCCTCCACGATCGCCTAGCGGGAACCCGAATCGTGACTGCCGGAAATCCGCCGGCACAACGCTAGCGTCCTAGCGGCGCTCCGCCCACCACATCATCAGCATCGCGGCCGCCAGAAACAGCATGCTTGGAAGGACCGCCGCGACAAAGGGCTGCCAGTTCTGAAGCAATCCCAGATGTGAGAACAGGCTGTTCAGGAAGTGGAAGAAGACACCGAGCATGATCCCCGAGAACACCTTCACGCCGACGCCGCCGGCGCGCACGTGGACGTAGGCGAACGGCAAGGCGAGAGCCATCATCACCAGGGAGACAAAAGGATAGACGAGTTTTTTCCACATCGCGATCTCGTAGCGGTCCGCCTTCTGCCTGTTCTCGGTCAGGTGACGAGAGTACTGGTAGAGGTTCCACGCCGACATGCGGTCGGGCACGATGAACAGCACTGCGAGAATGTCCGGAGTAAGAATCGAAGTCCATTCCGCCTCCGGGAGGCGTTCGATGCTGGTCCCGTCGGCGGTGAACACGGTGTTGACGATGTCGCGCAGGCGCCACACATTCTTCCCGATATACTGGCCGTGCTTTGCGAAGCTGATCGACTTCAGCCGGTATTGATCGTCGAACTCGAAGACGCGGACGTCGGATAGGCTGTTGGTATCGCTCTGAACCTCGCGCACGTTGACGAATCGGCGATCGTCCTTCACCCAGAGTCCCGTGTGAAATTCGCTCGCCACGATCCTGCTCGTGGTCGACAGTTTCAGTTGCCTCGCGGCCCGCTCTGAGACGGGGGCGACCAGCTCCCCGAATACAAAGGTCGCCACGGCGAACACGAGGCCGATCCGAAACAGGGTGCTCATCGCACGCCAGGGGGCGAGGCCTGAGCTGCGCATCACTGTATATTCGGAGTTGGCTGCCAGGTGCGACAAGGCATAGAGCGTGCCGATCAGCACCGCCAGGGGAAACGACTCGTATGCGCGGCTCGGCATCGTCAGTGCGACGAAGGCCAGCGCGTGCTGGAGCCGGTATCCGCCCCTGCCGATATCGGTAAGCTCGTTGATCAGGTCAAAGAATGCGAACAGGCTCAGAAAAGCGGCGAGCACGAACGCCGTCGCCGCGTAGATCTCCCGCGCCAGATAGTTTCGCAATGTGTCCACTTCAGCGCTTCCTGCTGAACATGGAGCCGACTCGAATCCGGCGGTAGAACAGGAGCGCCAGAACGCTCAGCATTCCCGCGTGAACCACCCACCAGCCGATGTTGAAGCCGATCCGGCCCTGGGATACCCACGCCTGCACGATGCTCAGCATGTTCGCGTAGACCATATAGGTGAACAGCGCAAAGAGCAGGTTCACGGATCGACTGGCTCTGGGATTGACGAAGGACAGCGGGATCGCCAGCAGCGCCAGCACGAGCGCGCCGATCGGCAGGCCGATGCGCCACAGCAGTTCCGCCAGGTGAGGATTGCTGGGCGCGAGAATCAGCCCCCACGTCGACATCGCCTTGGTCGACGTTTCCTCCGCTTGCGTCTCTTGCGTCTCGACCTTCATGGCGTAGCGTTCGAAATTCATGACCTTGAAATCGAGATTGCCGGGAATCCCTTCGTAGCGGCGTCCGTCGAGCAGGACGACCAGGCGGTCGCCGTTTTCGGCCAGCTCGCGATACCCGCGCCGGCTGACGGTGATGCCCAGTCTGCCCTCCTTCATCTGAGCGATGAAGACGCTCTGCACTTTGGTCTGATCCCCCGCGATCTCTTCGACGAAGAACACACGGTCGGCCGCAGGAGCCTCGAGGAACACGCCTGGCGCGACTCGCGAGACCTCGTCCCTCACCTTCATCTGATGCCGGTATTCCTCGGCCTTGCCGATCGCCCACGGCGAGAGGAACAGCGACAGCACGGCGGTCAGTGCGACCAGGGGTGCGGCGAACGTCAGCACCGGGCGTACCCAAGCGAGCAGCGACAGCCCCGAGCTGAACCAGACCACCATCTCGGACTCGCGATAACTCCGTGAAAGAGTCATCAGGATCGAGATGAACAGCGTCAACGAGAGCAGCACCGGAAGGTAGTTGAGCGCCGCGAACGCGAGCAGCGCGGCCACCGCCTCCGAGAGGATATTTCCCACCGCCGCCTGTCCGAGCAGGCGTACCAGCTGCGTGGTGAGCGTGATCGCGAACAAGGCGGAAAACACCGCCAATGCGAGATTCCCGAACTCTCGTAGCAGCGCGCGCTGGAAGATCACTTTGTCGTGGCGAGAGAGCGGCTCGAAAATGAGTCGGGAAACGTCGCGTCGCTTTGACTTCGGCGAAGCAAACCGGAGATAATCCTCACAACTTTCTCCGAGTCAGAATCCGATGGAATTTAGCACAAAAGTTGCGTCGCCGGAGAAGCTGGCGACGGCGTGTATCGTCGTCGGGGTGTTCGAACCGCGCAAGCTTTCCCGCGCGGCGGAGGCGCTCGACCGGGCCGCGCGCGGCCAGCTGCGCGAAGTGCTCCGCTCCGGCGACATGGAAGGCAAGGCCGGAATGACGCGCATGCTGTACCGCGTGCGCGGCGTCGCCGCTGAGCGCGTTCTGCTCGTCGGCCTCGGGAAGGAAAAGGAGTTCGGCGAGCGGCAGTACCGGGATTGCGCACGCGCAGCCTTGCTCGCCATCCGCGACACCGGAACCCGCGACGCCTGCGTCCATCTTCCGGACCTGACGGTCGCCGGTCGCGACGCCGCCTGGAAAGCGCGTCAGCTGGTCTTGGCCGGCGCCGATGTCACGTATCGCTTCGACGCCATGAAGAGCAGGAAGGCCGAGGCCGGGGCGCTCGCGCGCGTCGTCGTTTCGAGCTCGCAGCAGCGCGACGCCGCCGCCCTGCAGCGCGGCATGCTCGAGGGAAGCGCGGTCGCCGCGGGGATGTCGCTGACCCGGGATCTGGGGAACCTTCCCGCCAACGTGTGCACTCCAACCTACCTTGCCGAGAGCGCCGTCAAGCTCGGACGCAATTGCAAGCTCGCCGTGGAAGTGCTCGAGCGTAGAGACATGGAGAAGCTCGGAATGAACACCCTGCTCTCCGTGACGCGCGGCTCGCACCAGCCGCCCAAGTTCGTGATCCTGCGCTACTCGGGCGCAGGCAGGAAGGAGCGTCCGGTCGTGCTCGTCGGAAAAGGCGTCACTTTCGACACCGGGGGCGTCTCCCTCAAGCCCGCGGCGGAAATGGACGAAATGAAGTTCGACATGTGCGGGGCGGCGAGCGTCCTGGGCGCCCTGCGCGCGGTCGCGGAGCTCAAGCTCAAGCTCAACGTCATCGGACTGATCCCGACGTGCGAGAACATGCCCGGGGGTGCGGCCACCAAGCCAGGAGACATCGTGACCAGTATGTCCGGCCAGACGGTCGAGATCCTCAACACCGACGCCGAGGGCAGGCTCATCCTGGCCGACGCCTTGAGCTACGCCGAGCGCTTCGATCCGCAGGCCGTGGTCGACATCGCCACGCTCACCGGTGCCTGCGTCATCGCGCTCGGCCACGTGTGCTCCGGACTTTTCGCCAACAAGGACGGCCTCGCGCAGGAGCTGCAATCGGCCGGCGCCGAGTCCTGGGACCGCGTGTGGCAACTCCCGCTGTGGGACGACTATCACGAAGCGCTCAAGAGCAATTTCGCCGACTTCGCGAACATCGGCGGGCGCCCTGCAGGCAGCGTTACCGCAGCCTGCTTCCTGTCGAAGTTCACCCGCAAGTACGACTGGGCGCACCTCGACATCGCGGGAACAGCCTGGAAGTCCGGCAAAGAGAAGGGCGCGACGGGCCGGCCCGTGCCCTTGCTGACCGCGTTTCTGATGAAGCGCGCGAAAGGCTAGGCCGGACACTCCCGTGACCCGGATCGACTTCTATTCCAACGCCGAGCCCAAGCTCCAGGTCGCCTGCCAGCTCGTCGCCAGGGCGTTCAGGGACCAGTTGCCGGTAGTCGTCTACGCGCCGGATCATGAGACCGCCAGAAGCTTCGACAGATTGCTGTGGACCTATCAGGCGATCGGGTTCGTGCCCCATTGCCTGGGGGGCGACGCACTGTCCTCCGAAACACCGGTGGTCATCGCGGTCGACGACTCGGAAAGCGCCCACTACAGCGTCCTGCTCAACCTTCATGCCGAATCGCCGCCGGCGTTCAGCCGTTTCGAGAGGCTGATCGAGCTCGTCGCTCCGGACGAGGAGGATCGGCAGCGCGCCCGGGCGCGGTTTCGCTTCTATCGGGACCGCGGCTACGAGATTCATCACCACGATCTTGCGAAGTCGGCGCCATGAGCGAGTCCGACGACCTGCTGGGAAAGGCCGACGCGTTCCTGAAGCGCTATCACCCCTCGAGCGGCGCGGGCAAGCATGACGTGCCCGTGCTTACCGAGATCGTCGACGAGGCCCGTGGCGGGGCGGGCACTAGCCCAGCAAGAACCGAGCTGCTCGAGCTGGAACAGAGGCTCAAGCAGACCATCGACGCGCACGTGCAGAGCGCGCTCGCCGGCGTGAGCACCCAGCTGAAGGCCGAATTGGAGTCGGTCATACGCGAAACGGTCGCCCGCGCCGTCGCCGCCGAGATCGCGCGCCTGCGGGGACCGTCGCGGGGCGGCTGAAGCTATAATCCCGGCAGAGCGCGTCGAACCGGGCTCCTCGTGAGCACCGCTCGGCGCGCTTTTTCGTTCTAGAGCACAAATGGAACTCCCCAAGACCTTTGACCCGCACGAGGTCGAGAAGCGCTGGTACCCCGTCTGGGAATCTCACGGTTACTTCGCGCACCCGGCGGGCCCGGGAGAGCCGCCGTACTGCATCCAGCTGCCGCCGCCCAACGTCACCGGCACCCTGCACATGGGGCACGCGTTCCAGCAGACCCTCATGGACGCGCTGATCCGGTACCACCGGATGCGCGGCTTCGACACCAACTGGGTGGTCGGCACCGACCACGCCGGCATCGCGACGCAGATCGTGGTCGAGCGCCAGCTCGAGGCCGAAGGCAAAACACGGCGCGACCTGGGCCGCGAGGCGTTCGTGAGGCGGGTCTGGGACTGGAAGCAGCAATCGGGCTCGACCATCACGCGCCAGATGCGCCGGCTCGGAGCGTCCGCCAACTGGGGATTCGCCGATTCCGAGGGCCAGAGAGCGGGCTACTTCACCATGGACGAGCGCATGTCGCGCGCCGTGGTCGAGGTGTTCGTGCGGCTGCACGAGCAGGACCTGATCTACCGCGGCAAGCGGCTGGTCAACTGGGACCCGGTACTCGGGACCGCCGTGTCCGACCTGGAGGTGGACAGCGAGGAAGAGAACGGGAAGATCTGGGAGATCGCCTACCCGCTCGAAGACGGCAGCGGATCGGTCGTCGTCGCCACCACGCGGCCGGAGACCATGCTCGGCGACGTGGCGGTCGCGGTGAACCCCAAGGACGGACGCTACGCGAAACTGGTCGGGAAGGAGGTGAAACTGCCGCTCGCCGGGCGCAGCATTTCCATCATCACCGACGACTACGTCGATCCGCAGTTCGGCACGGGCTGCGTCAAGATCACTCCGGCGCACGATTTCAACGACTACGCCGTCGGGCAGCGGCACAGGCTGGCCCAGATCACGGTGATGGGGCTCGACGCGAGGATGAACGAGAACGCGCCGCAGGCGTACCGGGGCCTGGACAGGTTCGAGGCGCGCAAGCGGATCGTCGCCGACCTCAAGTCGCAGAATCTGCTCGTCTCAGAGAAACCCTACAAGCTGCGCGTTCCACGCTCGGGCCGCACCGGCGTCGTAGTCGAACCCCTGCTCACCGACCAGTGGTTCGTGAAAATGGACGGGCTGGCGAAGCGGGGCCTCGACGCAGTGGCCAGTGGCGAGGTCAAGTTCTTCCCCGAGCACTGGACGAGCACCTACAACCAGTGGCTGGAGAAGATCCAGGACTGGTGCATCTCGCGTCAACTCTGGTGGGGTCACCGAATCCCGGCGTGGTATGACCGCGAGGGCAACATCTACGTCGCTCGCACCGAGGAAGAGGCGGAGAAGCAGGCCGCGGCGAAAGGCCATCGCGGCAGGCTGAGACGCGAAGAGGACGTGCTCGATACCTGGTTCTCCTCTGCGCTCGTTCCGTTCACCTCGCTCGGGTGGCCGCAGAAGACCCCCGATCTGGAGCGCTATCTGCCCTCCTCCGTCCTCGTCACCGGCAACGACATCATCTTCTTCTGGGTCGCGCGGATGATCATGATGACCTTGCACTTCACCGAGAAGGTCCCTTTCCGCCACGTCTACATCAACGCCATCGTTCGCGACGCCGAGGGCGAGAAGATGTCCAAATCCAAGGGCAACACCATCGACCCGCTCGACCTGATCGACGGCATCACCTTCGAGGCGCTGCTGCAGAAATCGACCGTCGGGTTGCTGAAGGGTGAGCACAAGGAGCGGATCGAGAAGTATGTTCGCAACCACTATCCGCAGGGCATCCCGGCGTTCGGTGCAGACGCCGTGCGCTTCACCTTCGCCTCGCTCGCTAGCTTCGCGATCACCCTCAATTTCGATCTCAGCCGGTGCGAGGGATACCGCAACTTCTGCAACAAGCTATGGAACGCGACAAGGTTCGTGCTGATGAACTGTGAGGGCAAGGACACCGGCCTGGACGAATCGCGCCCGGTCGAGCTTTCCTTCGTCGACCGCTGGATCGTGAGCCGCCTGCAGCGTGCCGAGGGCGAGGTCGCGGCCGGCTTCGACGAGTATCGATTCGACCTTTCGTCCCGCGCGCTATACGAGTTCGTCTGGAACGAGTACTGCGACTGGTACGTGGAGCTTGCCAAGACGCAGCTTGCGAACGGCTCGGAGGCAGTGCAGCGCGGCACGCGCAGGACGCTGGTGCGCGTGCTCGAAGCGACGCTGCGCCTCGCACACCCGATCATCCCTTTCGTTACCGAGGAGCTTTGGCAGAAGGTCGCGCCGCTCGCGGGCAAGACCGGGGCCAGCATCATGCTCGCTCCCTTCCCGGCCGCCCAGAAAGAAAAGATCGACCCCGCCGCCGAAGCTGAGGTGTCGAAGCTCAAGGCGTTCACGGAAGCTTTCCGCAATCTTCGCGGGGAGATGAACCTCTCACCCGCTCAGAAAGTGGCGGCGTCCAGCACGGGTCCCGCATTCATTCCGGTCTTCATTCCGTACGTGGCGCCCCTGGCAAGACTGTCCAGCGTCACGATCGTTTCGGAGGACGAGTTCCGCAAAATCGACGCGCCGGTCGCGAATGTCGGCGATACCCGCCTCCTGCTGAGCGTCCAGATGGACGTCTCCGCCGAGCGGGAACGCATCAAGAAGGAGATTGGCCGCGTACAGGCCGATATCGCGCGGGAGAGCGCCAGGCTCGCGAATCCTAGCTTCGCCGAGCGCGCGCCAGGCCCAGTGGTCGCCGAAGCCAGAGCACGCCTTGCCGCGTCCGAGTCCACGCTCGCCAAGCTCAGGGGCCAGCTCGACAAGCTCGGACCTTGAGTTCGTGATCCCCGCCCTGCGAGCGTTCCGCTCCAAGAATTTCCGGATCTTCTACGCCGGGCAGGGGCTCGCGCTGCTTGGGAACTGGATCCAGAGCGTGGCGATGAGCTGGCTGGTCTACCGGCTGACCGGCTCGGCGCTCCTGCTCGGGGTGACCGCCGGAGCCCAGCAGCTGCCGGTCCTGTTCCTGTCGCCGATCGCCGGCGTCTGGGCAGACCGGGTGAACCGGCGCCGCCTTCTCGTGATCATCCAGGCGGTCGCGTTCCTTCAGGCCGTCACGCTCGCAACGCTGACTTTCGCGGATGCGGTTCGCGTGCCCTACCTGATCGGCCTCGCCTTGCTGCTCGGGATCATCACGTCCTTCGAGACTCCGACGCGCCAGGCCTTTCTGCTGGAGCTGATCCACCATCGGGAGGACCTGCCCAACGCGATCGCGCTGCAATCCATGCTCTTCCAGTCCACGCGCTTCGTGGGACCTTCCCTCGCCGGGCTGCTCCTCGCGGTGGCCGGCGAGGCCTGGTGCTTCCTCACGAACGCCTTGTGCTACCTGGCCATCATCGCGAGCTACGCGGTGGTGCGCGTGAGTCCGCGCGAGCCGCCCAAGACCGGGGTCGAATGGTGGCGCCAGCTCGCCTCGGGCGTTTCCTACGCGTTCGGCTACACGGGGACGCGAAGGTTGCTGCTGCTGCTCATGATGGTCGGCTTCTTTTCCGCCCCCTGGCAATCCCTGATGCCGATATTCGCGGCGGAGACCTTCAGCGGCGGTTCCAGGACCTTCGGATTCCTCATCGGGGCCGTGGGGATGGGTGCGGTGATGGGGACCTTCGTGCTCGCCGCGCGCAAGTCCGTCCGCGGGCTGGGCCGGGTCATCTCGGCCACGACCGTCACCGCGGGCGGCGCGCTGATAGGCTTTTCGCTGTCGCAGACGCTCTGGCTGTCGCTCGTCTTTCTCGCCGTATTCGGCGCCGGGCTGGTCGTCACGGCCGCGTCGATCAACACCGTGCTGCAGACTCTGGCGGACGAGGACAAGCGGGCGAGGATCATCAGCATGTACGTGACGTGCTTTCTAGGATTCGCGCCCGTGGGCAACTTCACCGCCGGCGCGCTTGCGGAGTCGATCGGGGTCCACCACACCTTGCTCGCGTGCGGCGCGATCGTCGCCACCGCCGGGAGCGTGTTCGCTCTGCGCCTGAGAAGCTGGGCGAGCGCCGTGAGACCCGTCTATCTGAAGCAGGGGATCATCCGCGAGCGGTAGGCTGCGGGTTTTACTTCTTCTTCATGAAGAAGGTGAATACCTTGTCTTCCTCGGTGTGCGAGAGCAGCTGGTTGCCCGTCTGCCTGGCGAACGCCTGGAAATCCTTCACCGAGCCCGGGTCCGTGGCGAGCACTCGGAGCACCTGCCCGCCCTTCAGATCCGTGAGCGCCTTCTTCGCCCGCAGTATCGGAAGCGGGCAATTCAGTCCTCGCACGTCCAGGTCCTTGTCGAAGTTCGTCGTCATCGATGGGCTCGCGCTCGAAGGGCGAGAACTATATACCATTCCGCCGGGCCGTTGAAGCGCCGGAGAATCGGCGCAGCCGGGCGGTACCGTTGGCCCCGCCAGGTTGCCGAATCAGGTCGCTGTACTTAAACTGGGACGCCAACAGGGTCACTGGAGCAGCTTTGGCAAAGGAAGCGCGGATACCCGACTCACAATGGCTGGTCTACGTCGCCAGCCTTCCAATGGACGACCCCGCTTCCCGGATGCGGGTTCTGCGCACGCTCGAAGCGATGGGTTGCGCGCTGCTCCGCGAGGGCGTCTACCTGCTGCCCGACAACCCGATCAACCGGCAGGGCCTACAGCGCCTCTCCGAGCATACGGCCCGGATCAACGGCTCGGCCCACGTCCTGCACGTGGTCCACGCCGACGCAGAGCAGGAGCGCTCGTTCAAGAAGCTCTTCGACCGGGCCGGAAAATATCAGGAACTGATCAAGACCGTACAGGGATTGCGGGCCGGTTTCGGGATTTCCGAGCCGAGCGCCATCGCCAGGGTCCTCAACAAGCAGCGGCGCGAGTTCGAGGCGATCAGCGCGCTCGATTTTTTCGAGTCGCCGCTCAAGGAGAAGGCTGCGCGCGTCCTGCGCGAGACCGAGGCCGAGGTGCGCAAGAGGATGTTCCCCGACTCACCGCAGGTCGGCGGTCGCCTCACGCAGACCGGCCGCTACTATTTCAAGCGGGTGTGGGCGTCCCGCAAGCCGCTTCTGGCCGACCGGCTGGCCTCGGGCTGGCTGATCCGGCGCTTCATCGACGCGGAAGCGACCCTGATCTGGCTGGACAAGAACCAGCCCTGCCCCTCGACGGCGGTAGGCTTCGGCTTCGACGGCGCCACGTTCTCCAACAGCCGCGATAAGGTGACGTTCGAGGAGCTTCTGACGCGCTTCAACCTGGATGGGAACGAGACGCTCGCCAGGATCGGCACGCTGGTGCACTTCCTCGACACCGGTGGCGCGCCGGTCGCCGAGGCCGCCGGAGTGGAGACGCTGCTCCAGGGCGCGCGGCGTCGGTGCAGCAGCGATGAAGAGCTGTTCACGGAGAGCGAGAAGACCTTCGACCTCCTCTACGAAGCCTACTTCGAAGGCCCTGGAAAGGACGCCCCCGACCGCTAGCGGTTCTTCTTCTCCTCCGCCTGCTGGGTGCGCAGATCCCGCAGGCGAGCTTCGACGGCCGAGAGCTGGTAGAAGTCGCCATCGCCGCTCTTCTGAGCGAGCTGCAGTTGCTCGATCGCGGCCGGGAGCGTTCCCTGCAGAACGTAGGTCTCGGCAAGAGCCTGATGGTGCAGGAGCCTCTTGCCCGACGCGGCGTAGGACTTGGCCTGCAGGCTGTACAGGCGCGCGTCGCGCGGATAGCTCTTGACGAGATCGGAGAGCCACGCCAGCGCCGCCTGGTGCTGGCCCATACCCTGCAGCACGTCGACGTAGGCATAGTGAAGCGGCCGGTAGTTGGGAAAGCGCGAAAGCGCCGAGCGCAGGACATCCCTCGCTCCGGCCGGATCTCCCTCGCCCAGGCGCACGCGCGCCGAGAGCAGATCCACCATTGGATCAGACCCAGCGAGCTTCTTCACGGCCTCGACCTCCGAAGTAGCTCGCCGGAAGTCTCGCGCGCGCAACAGGGCAGAGGCGAGCCCGTAGCGCGCCCCGGCTTCATCGGCGTAGCGGTGCTCGCGCACCACTTCGTCGAAATGCGCAACCGCCTCGCTCGGCCTGCCCTGCTCTGCGACCAGTTTGGCGCGAACGAAGTAGAACTCCACACTGTCGGGCGACTGCTTGTAGACGGCGTTCTGAGCGCGGTTCTGCATGTCGGCGATGCGCTCGCTGGTGAGCGGGTGCGTCCGCAGATAGGCCGGGGCGTTGTTCTCGTACAGGCGCGTCGCCTTCTGCAGGCGCTCGAAGAACGTGGGCATAGCGCTGACGTCGAAGCCGGCCGCCTGCAGGCGTTGAAACCCGATGCGATCGGCCTCACGCTCGAAATCGCGCGTGTAGTTGAGCTGGGACTGGACGTTGGCCGCGGTGGCGCCCGTAATGACCGCCTGGGTCACGTCCGGCCGGGAGCGCGCGGCCAGCAGGCCGACCAGGATTGCCGCGAGCGTCGGCATCGACATCTGATCCTGCTTCGCGATCAGGCGCGCCAAGTGATGCTGGGTGACGTGAGCCGTCTCGTGGGCCAGCACGCTCGCAAGCTCCGACTCAGTCTGGGCCGCAAGCAGGAGGCCGGTATTTACCCCGACGAATCCTCCAGGCATCGCGAAGGCATTGATCGTATTGTCCCGCAGCACGAAGAACTCGAAACCCTGCTGAGCATCCGGGGTCGCCGCGACGAGGCGCTGGCCTAACTCGTTCACGTACTCCGTGATCTCGGGATCGTCGAGGTAGTTCGGCTCGTGGCGAATTTCCTGTAATGCCTGCTCGCCGATCTTGCGTTCGAGTGCGGGGGAAATCAGCGCGCCCGACGTATCACCCAGCTCGGGCAGTGCCTGCGCCAGGACTTGAGTGGCAATCAGGGCAAGACCTAGGCAAATCACCGCTATTCTCATGGATAGTATGATACCGCCGTGCGGTAACGGTTCCCCTGGATGACCGGCCGACAGGCACCTGTTCTTTGAAAGCGGAGCAATGAGCTCATCGAGAAAGCTAAGCCACTTCGATTCGTCGGGCAACGCTCACATGGTCGACGTGGGGGACAAGCCCGAGACCAGGCGCGTTGCGCTGGCGAGCGGCGTCATCGTCATGTCGCCAGAGACCCTCGAGCTTATCGTCGCAGGCAGCGCCAAGAAGGGCGACGTGCTGGGCGTCGCGCGCGTCGCAGCGATACAAGGAGCCAAGCGAACCGGCAACTTGGTCCCCTTGTGCCACCCGATCAACCTCACGCGCATTGCGGCGGAATTCTCCGTGGACAAACGGGCATCGACGATACGGGTTGCTGTCACGGTCGAAACCTTCGGCCGGACCGGCGTGGAGATGGAGGCGCTCACCGGGGTGAGCGTCGGCCTGCTGACCATCTACGACATGTGCAAGGCGGTGGACCGCGCAATGACCATCGGAGACATCAAGCTGCTCGAGAAGTCCGGTGGGCGCTCCGGGAGCTATCGGCGCAAGGACTAGCCACTAGCGCCGGGGGCCACGCCCGGGGGACGCGGCGGCGGCGGTGTTGGATTGCAGCCGCTCGATCTCGTAATCCGCCCCCGTAAAGCCCAACTCCGACGCACGCCGGTACTCGGCCATCGCCTCCGGGATCCTGCCGAGGCGCTCCAGGACGAGCCCCAGCCTGTGGTGCGCGATTGCGCCGTTGGGGCGCAGCTCAACTGCCCGGGAAAGATACGGAAGCGCAAGCGCGTACTCGCCCGAGAGGAAGTAGATGAACCCTCGGGCGAAGTAGCAGTGGACGGTGTCCGGATACTGCGCCAGACATCTCTCGGCGACTTCGACTGCCTTGTCGTGCTTTCCCCCGTAAACGTACTCCCTGCCGACCATGTAGAGCGTGCGCGATCCCCACGGCACGGGTTGCGGCGGGAGCTTGAGATACGCGTCCTCCCACAGAAGGAGGGAATCCGAGAACGTGACGAGCCGGTCGCGCGCCTGGTATAGAAGCACCGGCGTGGCGAGCACCGCGGCGGCTACCGCCGCACGCGTGGGCAGTGCGCTCACGAGGGCGGTCAACGCGATCAGCAGCCCCGGGCCCCAGAGATAGCTCCGGTAAAGGACGTAGGGTTCCTGAAAGCGGACGGTGCTGAGCTCGACGAGGAACAGCACCCACATGTAGAGCATTCCGAATCCCACCAGTCCCGGACGCCCCTTGCGCAGCAGGAGCAGGACACCCACGACGGCGTAAGCGAAGAATGCGCCGACCTTGAGGACGATCCAGCCTGCCGACCACGTGGCCAGAAAATCCACACGAACGTCGATCGACATCCCACCGGTATCGGGCCACAGCCAGGCCGCGATGTACTTGAAGAACAGTCCCGCCTGGGTGACGGCGCTGAGGGCCCAGGTGAAACCCTCGACGCCTTGCGCGAAAACGCCTTCGAGCTGGGTGGTGAGCCCCGCGAAATCTGGTTCGTACCCGTGTCCGATCAGGCCTTTCCTGAAAAGCACCGCGAAGACCGCAACGGGAACGCACGCGAACAGGTGGATCGCCGCATGACGAAAAGCAAAGCGCCGATCTCCGATCAGGAAAGCCGTGAGCACAGTCGCGCCGGGCAGGAGGACAGCATGCTCCTTGGACAGGACCGCGACTGAGTACATGAGCGCCGCAGACAGCGCGTCAGCGTGCCGGCGGCGCGTCAATCCGCGCACGAACAGCCAGACGGAGAGCAGCGAAAACAGGGTCGCGAGGACGATCGTTCGCTGCATCAGATAAGCGGCTCCGTAGACCGCCACGGGGTGAATCGCGAAGAGCGCGCCGCCGGCGCCTGCCCACAGGGCGGCGTTCGGCTCGGCTGCCTTCTCCCCCTGCCCCGGAGGGAGAGCGGCACGCAGCAGCTCGTAGATCAGCCTGCACAGCGCGACCGCGACGGCGATGTGAAACGCGAGGCTGACCAGGCGGTGCGCGAGCATCGTCCCGATCTCGATCTCGGTCAGCGCCATCGTGAAGTACGGCGGGAGGCGCATCCCGAGGCCGAACGGATGCGTGGCGTAGTATGCGAAGGACTCGCCGGAGAAAAACACCCAGTCGTCGAACACCCTGGGATTTCGAAGAAAGGGGCCGTACAAGGCGCAAGCGAGCACGGTGGTCAGCGCCGCGGCCGACCACATTGGAAAGCGCTTGACTATGCCGGAGAGCATGAAAAAAAAAGGTACCCCGGAGGGTACCTTTTTTTGTGGAGCTAGACTGCTATTAGCCGCGGCAGGAACCCGGCAGGAACTTCGGGTTGAGGTTGGTGCCGTCGACCGTCGAGCCGCAGCGCCACGCATACACGGTGGTTCCGCCCACATCGGCCTTCGTCAGCACGTTGGTGGCGTCCTTCATCGGAGCCAGGGTGACGATCGTGCCGTTGATGTTGGCGCTCGCCGCAAACCCCTGGATCGCGATCTGCACCAGACCGTCCTGCGTGGTGTGGATGGTCGCGACGTACTTCGACGCGCCGGCAGTGCTGGTCGTCACTTCGCAGCCCCAGTTGTCGGCCGCCTGGGTGGCGCTGTTGCCGCTCTGGTAGATTTCCGTCACCGAGGTGCGGCACGCGCTCGCCGCGAGGATCACTTCCGAGATCTTCGCGCGGTTGCTGTAGTCCTGGTACGCGGGAAGCGCAACCGCGGCCAGAATGCCGATGATCGCGACCACGATCATCAGTTCGATCAGTGTGAAACCTTTCTGCAACGTTCTCATCGATTTCTCCTTCCTGGTACGCCAAATTGGCGTTGCGAGGTTCCTAGAGCAAGCGCCATGCCCGCTCGAAGCACTCAATTACCACATTGTTATCATTGAATAATTCTATGTGCTTGTCCGATCCAGGCAGCGTTCTCCCGCACGATTGTCACGGGTTGCGGCAGACAGTGACGCTGTGCGTCACCCTACGATAAACCGCTCCGGAACCGCGGTATTGTATTCTCTTGCCCATCGCTAAGGCGGGCGCCGAGCCGCGAAATCCATGCTCGTCTATCCCAGATTCGAAGGCCTGGTACAGGGTGTAACGCAGCGGATCCGCATGCGCTTCCCGCCTGTCGTCGCCAACGACCCCGAGCGCTCTGTCTCCCAGGAGCGGATCGCCGAGATCCTCCGGGAAACGCTCGCGGCGGCCCTTCAATCCGGGCGGGAGGACCGGATGGGATTTTTCGGCAAGTTTCGGCTGCGAAACGCATTCAGGCGGGAACTGCGGGAGATCGGCTACGACGAGAAGTTCGTGGCGTTTGCCTCCGACCAGTTCATCGAACAACTGGGCCGTCGGGCCACGTAGGGGTGTCCGGCCCGCCGAGCCTTCAGGGAGCGAATCCCGGAATCTTCGACTCGTCGACCTCGTCGATCTGGTCCCGGTCGAGAAACTGCTCCGCGTAACGCAGATAGACCTTCTTGCGGACGAATACGTCGAAGAGGTCGGGGTCGATGTGCTTCTCCTTCTTCATGCGCGCCATGATCTCGAGCGCCTCGGACAGGGTCTTGGCCTTCTTGTAGGGGCGGTCGGAAGCCGTGAGTGCCTCGAAGATGTCGGCGATCGCCATGATGCGCGCCTGCACGCTCATCGTGCCGCCGAGCAGGCGCTTGGGATAGCCGGTGCCGTCCATCTTCTCGTGGTGGCCGCCGGCGAGCTCCGGCACCGACTCGAGGTGCTTCGGGAACGGCAGCTTGGTGAGCATGATGATGGTCTGCGCCATGTGGTCGTTGATCTTGTAGCGCTCCTCCTCGGTCAGCGTTCCCCGCCCGATCGAGAGATTGTAGATCTCGCCGCGGTTGTACAGATGCCGGGGCACCTTCACCTTGAAGCCCCACGGGTTGTCCTCGGGCATCTGGTCCTGCGCGCCGCGCTCGATGACATGCTCGGGCTTGTCCGCGAGCAGGAACTCCCTGGCCGGAAGCGGCGCGGCCGGCCTGCGGGCCATGCGCTCGGCCTCCTCGCGCGACACG
>Ga0335083_10000386_pt1 | contig 68184 bp, 70 predicted proteins | sample Lox_Sample_42_FD_206716 | JGI IMG/M metagenome (GOLD analysis project Ga0335083, IMG submission 206716) | Soil microbial communities from Loxahatchee National Wildlife Refuge, Florida, United States - Lox_Sample_4.2 | ecosystem: Environmental > Terrestrial > Soil > Wetlands | place: USA...
GAAGGAGCATCCGGCCGGATGCCGAACCTTCGTGCATGCGGCGCGCACTTGCTGTCGGGCTCGTGGTGACGGTTGCGGTGGCGGACGGGGCAGGGGCGCACGGGGTCGCCTTCTACGCGTTGCTGCCCGCGGTGCCCGCGGTGGCCGTCGTCGCGCTGGACGCGTTCGGCCACGCCCTCGACGGAGCCGGCGGCCGGCTGCAGGCGCTGCTCTGGGCGGTCGTGCTGGCTCTCGTGGTCGGCGGGGCGGCCGTTCGCGCTCCCGCGCTGACGGAGGGCGGAGTGCCGAGCGTCGCCCGCTCGTCGCTCGTTGCGTGCCTGGCGCTCATCTGCGTTCAGGCCCTGCTCGGTGTGGCTGCCGAGCTTCGACGCTAGAAGATCGCGTTCGCCGCGTGCCGAGCGCCGTCGATCAGCGGCTGCACGAGGATGAACGAGGTGACCGTGATCACGAGCGCCGCCGCGACGGCCGCCTGCAGCGGGCGCTCGGGCGGCGGTGACCCGCCCACCACGGGCGCGAGCTGCAGCTCCTCGGACGGGCGCATGTACATCGCCCGGATGATCCCGAGGTAGTAGTAGAGGCTGACCGCGGTCGCCGCCACGCCGACGATCACAAGCCACGCCCAGCCGTGCTCGTAGGCGGCGGCCAACGCGTAGAACTTGGCGACGAAGCCTCCCGTGAGCGGCAGCCCGGCGAAGCCGAGCATGAAGACCGTCATCGCGGCGCCGAGCAGCGGGCGCTCCCAGCCGAAGCCGGCCAGGTTGTCGAACGTGACCGGCTGGTTCAACTCCCGCTCGCGCGCGGCGACCACCCCGAAGGCGCCGACGGACATGGCCGAGTACGGGATCAGGAAGTAGAGGATCGCGCGGCCGCCGAGCGCGCTGTTGGTCGAGATCGGGATCAGCATGAAGCCGGCCTGTGAGATCGAGGAGTACGCGAGCATCCGCTTCACGTTGTTCTGCACGAGCGCGGCGAGGTTGCCGACCGCGAGCGAGCAGCACGCGATGACGGCGATCGTGACCGTCCAGAGATGCGCTTCCTGCGGGAACGCGGTGACGAGGACGCGCAGCATCACGACCAGCGCCACCGCCTTCGTCGCGGCCGACATGAACCCGGTCACCGGCGTGGGCGCGCCCTCGTAGACGTCTGGCGTCCACATGTGGAACGGCGCCGCCGAGGCCTTGAACGCGAGCCCGCCGATCACGAACGCGAGCCCGGCGACGAGCAGCGCGTCGTGCGAGAGGTTCTGAGCCTGGACGGCGTCGGCGATCGCGTGGAAGCGCAGCTCCCCGGTCGCACCGTAGACGAGCGCCGAGCCGAACAGGAGCATGGCGGAGCCGAAGCTCCCGATGATCAGGTACTTCAGCCCTGCCTCCAGCGAGCCCACGAGCTCGATGTCGATCGCGCAGAGGATGTAGAGGCTGATCGAGAACCACTCGAGCCCGAGGAACAGTGTCATCAGCGAGTTCGCCGTGACGAGGAAGATCATGCCCGCGCCCGCCCAGGAGAGGAGCGCGTAGTACTCGGCGATGTGGTCGTCGGCCATCGGCTCCTCGTACGAGACCGCCACGATCAGCACCCCGATCCCGCCTACGACCATCTGGGCGAGGGCCCCGAGCCGGTCGCGCTGGACCGCGTCCGCGATCACCCCGTGCGCGTCCGCCGCATGCGCGTAGAGGATCGCCGAGGCGACGAGCGCTCCCGCGAAGCCGAGCGCGCACACCGTGGCGGCGAACGGCCGCCGCCAGCCTCTCGGCGCGAGCACCGCGGCGAGCAGGCAGACGACTCCGGCGGCGAGCGGGATGAGCGGGATCCCGAGCTCGAACCAGTCGATCGGCGGGGTCGAGATCGGCGGGCTCACGGAAGCACCGACCGGAGGTTGCTCTGCGACTCCAGGTTCCCGGTCGTGAGCGACTGGGAGCTGCAGCTCGGCGACTCGACGAGCTTGACCCCGAGCCCGATGAGCGCCCGCCGCTCGGCAGCCGAGAGCCCGTTCGCGCAGAGGGTGGTCGGGATGTGCCCGGCGATGATCGACTGGATGTCGATCGGCTTGCGCAAGGCAAATGCCCGCTCGGTGATCGCGGCAGGCCAGGCCGAGAGCACGAGCAGACAGGCCAGGAGCGGGACGAGGATCCCGAGCTCGGCCGGACGGAGGTCGAGCGCGGCGTCGGAGATCGCCGGGCCCGGGCTCCGGTGCAGGACCGCGGAGATCAGCCGCAGCATGTACATCGCCGCGAGCACGATCGCGATCGCGCCGACCACGGCCCAGCCCCAGCCGTACTGGAAGACGCCGGCCAGGATCGCGAACTCGCCGGCGAACGCGCTCGACCCGGGCACGGCGAGCGCGATCACGCCGGTCACCATCAGGACGGTGGCGAGCGCCGGCCTCCCGCGGGCCATTCCGCCGAGCCGGCCGAGCTCACCGGTCGCGGCGCGCCGCTCGATGCCGCCCGCGAGCAGGAAGAGCGTCGCCGAGAGCAACCCGTGGTTGACGATCTGCAGCACCGACCCGTTCAGGCCGAGGTCGTTGATCGCAAACAGGCCGAACGTGATCAGCCCCATCTGCGCAAGGCTCGAGTAGGCGATCACGCCGCGCACGTCGGGCGCGCGGAACGCGAGCATGGAGCCGTAGATCAGCCCGCAGCCGGCAAGCACGAGGATCGCCACCCGGAAGTCGAGCGTCGGCCCCGGAAACTTCGCAATCGCGATCCGCAGGAAGCCGTACGCGGCCACCTTCGAGACGACGCCCGAGAGCACGGCGGCCACCTCGGGCGAGGACTCGCGGTAGGCCTCCGGCAGCCAGGCGTGGAACGGAAAGAGCGGCGCCTTCACGACGAACGCGGCCATGAAGCCCAGGAAGATCCAGTCGCTCCCGTTCGTCCCCGTGCCGACCATGTCGAAGCTCCCCTGCGAGAAGCCGAGGGCGATGATCGAGGCGAGCATCAGCAGCGACCCGGCCATCGTGTAGATGACGAACACGATCGTCGCCCGCAGCCGCCCGGGCCCGCCCCAGACTCCGACGAGGAAGTAGAGCGGGATCAGCATGGCCTCCCAGAAGACGTAGAAGAGCAGCAGGTCCTGCGCGACGAAGACGCCGACGATCGCGCCCGTCAGCAGCAGCATCAGGCCGTAGTAGGCGTCCGCCCGCTCGCGTCCCGCCCAGAACGCATAGGCGATCGCGGCCGCGAGAACGACTGTCGTCAGGCCGACGAACCAGACCGAGAAGCCGTAGAGGCCGACGTGGTACGAGACGTTCAGGTCGGAGAACCAGCTCGTCTGCTGCGCCAGCTGCGGGCCCGGCTTCGAGAAGTCGTAGCGCGCGAGCGCGTCGATCCAGAGGGCGACCTCCGCCAGCGCGAAGAGCACCGCGGTCGACGCGGTCGCGAACGGCTTCAGTGGGAGGACCCAGACGACGATCGCGCCCGCGACCGGGAGGAAGATCAGCGCGGTCGTGAGCCAGCCGCTGCTCATCAGCGCACGACCACGAAGACGAGGGTGACGACGGCCAGGCTCGCCGCGATCGCGAACGCGTAGGTGCGGACGAGCCCGGTCTGGAGGTTGCGCACGCCCGTGCCGAGCTCCCGGACCCCCTGCGTGAGCTCACGCAGCGAGCCGAACACGAGCGGCCGCTCGACGAAGCGGAGGAGCCCGTGCGCCAGCAGCACCGCGGGCCGGTAGAAGATCGCGTCGTAGAGCTCGTCGAAGTAGAACTTGTGCTCGAGCAGCTTCGACGGCTCGGGCGCCTCGGCGCGGCGGGCGCCGTAGATCCACCACGCGACCCCGATCCCGCCCAGGCCGAGCGTCACGGCGACCAGGCTCGAGACGACCTCCTGCGTGCTCGTCGGCACCACGAGCGGCGGCGCCACCGGGTCGAGCCAGTTGGACACCGGCGTCCAGAGCTCGAAGACCTGGAGGAAGCCCGCGATCGCGGCCAGGACGGTGAGGATCGCGACCGTGACGCCCATCGAGATCCCCGGCACGTCCTTCTCCGGGGCGTGGAGGTCGCCGTCCTTCTCTTCGCCCCAGAACGCGAGGAAGATCATCCGGAAGGTGTAGAGGCCGGTCAGGAAGCAGCCGACCATGCCCACGACCCAGAGGATCTCGCCGTACCAGCCCTGGGCCAGCGCCGACGAGAGGATCGGGTCCTTCGAGAAGAAGCCGGAGAAGACCGGGATACCGGCCAGCGCCAGCCCGCCGACGATGAACGACCAGTAGGTGCGCGGCAGCTTGTGCCTGAGCCCGCCCATCTTCCGCAGGTCCTGCTCCCCCGAGAGCGCGTGGATGACGATCCCCGCGGCCAGGAAGAGGAGCGCCTTGAAGAACGCGTGGGTCAGGAGGTGGAACATTCCGTCCGCGTAGGCGCCGATCCCCGCGGCGAGGAACATGTAGCCGATCTGCGACATCGTCGAGTACGCGATCACGCGTTTGATGTCCGTCTGGACGAGCGCGATCAGCCCGGCCATCAGCAGCGTCGCCGCGCCGAGCCCTGCCGCGACCTCCTGCACCGTGGGCGCCGCCTCGAAGATCGCGTTCGTGCGGACGATCAGGTAGACGCCCGCGGTCACCATCGTCGCCGCGTGGATGAGGGCGCTGACCGGCGTCGGGCCCTCCATCGCGTCGGGGAGCCAGGTCTGGAGCGGAAGCTGCGCCGACTTGGCGACCGCGCCGCCGAGCAGCCCGAGCGCGACCAGGTTCGCCACGGTCGGGCTCAGGCCGCCCGCCGCGGGGAAGACGACGCCGAAGTCCAGCGAGCCCGTCTGCTGGACGAGCAGGAACAGTCCGAGGGCCATCGCCGCGTCGCCGAACGCGTTCATCACGAAGGCCTTCTTCGCGGCAGCAACTGCCTCCGGCCGCTCGTGCCAGAACCCGATCAAGAGGTAGGAGGAGAGGCCGACCATGCCCCAGCCGGCGAGCAGGATCAGCAGGTTGCCGGCCTGGACCAGCAGCAGCATCGAGAAGACGAACAGCGCCATGTAGGCGAAGTAGCGGCGCTCCTCGTCGTCGCCATCCATGTAGCCGATCGAGTAGGCGACGATCAGGAAGCCGACCCCGGCGACGATCAGCATCATGTACGTCGAGAGCGGGTCGACGAGGATCCCGAGGTTGAACGTGTAGGAGCCCGCCGTGAGCCAGTGCCAGGCCACTGAGGGGTGCTCCCGGTTGTTGGGCGAGTCGCCGAGGAGGAGCACGAACACGACCACGGCGGCCACGAACGACGCGCCGACCGACGCCGTGGCCAGGTAGCCGGCCCCGCGCCGCGAGAGCCGCTGCCCGGCCAGCGTGATCGCGAGCGCCGCGCCGAGAGGAGCGAGCAGGCAGATCCAGGCTGCGGCGCTCAACCGCGCAGCGTCCTGAGCTTGTCCACGTCGAGCTCGAGGCGCCTCCGCGCCATAGCGACGATCAGGCCGAGCCCGACGACGACTTCCGCTGCGGCGACCGCCATCACCGTGAGCGCGAAGATCTGCCCGTCGCCGGTCCCGTGGTAGCGCGAGAACGCGATCAGGGCGAGGTTCGCGCCGTTGAGCATGATCTCCAGCGAGAGCAGGATGATCAGCGGGCTCCGCCGGATCAGGACCCCCGCCGCCCCGGTCGTGAACAGGAACGCCGAGACGCAGAGGTACCAGACGATGTTGGGGCCCATCATCCCTCTGCCCCCGGCAGCTCGCGGGCGTGGCTGCCCAGGATCACGCCGCCGACCGCGGCGACGAGCAGCACGATCGAGGTGATCTCGAACGCGAGCAGGTGGTCGGTGAGGAAGAGCTGCCCGATGTCGTACGGGCTCCCGGAGAAGTAGTCCGTCGTCGGCGCGTGCGTGAGCCGGCCGCCGGTCTTCAGGCCGATCACGACGATCACCTCGACGAAGATCGCGCCGGCCGCGGCCACCGCGGCGAGCGCCTGCCAGCTCGGCCCTCCCGCCCAGGGCGTGTCGGCCCGCCCCCCGAGATAGGCGATCACGAACAGGAACATCACCATCACGGCGCCCGCGTAGACGAGCACCTGCGCGGCGGCGACGAACTCGGCCGAGAGCAGCAGGTAGAGGACGGCGAGCGAGGCGAGGTTCGCGATCAGCGAGAGCGCCGAGTAGAACGGGTTCGAGAACGAGATGACCGCGATCCCGGAGCCGAGGCAGGCGAACGCGGCGAGGATCCAGACGATCCAGACGAGGACGTTGCCGACGTCCACGGCTACGAATGCTCCTTGTAGAACGGGATCGGCGTGTCGTAGAGGTCGGGATCCGCGACCGGCACCGTCTTGAGCGGCTCGGCCAGCAGCATGTCCTTCGTGTAGATCAGGTCGTCGCGCGAGTACTCCGAGATCTCGTACTCGTTGCCGAGCGTGATCGCGTCGAACGGGCAGGCCAGCTCGCAGTAGCCGCAGAAGATGCAGCGGCTCATGTTGATCTCGTAGATCCGCGCGTAGCGCTCGCCCGCCGAGACCCGATTGTCGGCCGTGTTCTCTGCCGCCACGACGCGGATGCAGTCGGCCGGACAGGCAGCCGCGCAGAGCGAGCAGCCGACGCACTTCTCGAGCCCGTTCTCGTGCTTGTGCAGCCGGTGCCGGCCCCGGAAGCGCGGGTAGACGGGCCGCTTGTACTCCGGGTACTGCTGCGTAATCGGCTTGCGAAAGATCTGCTTGAACGTGACCCCGAAGCCCTTGACGCTCTCGAGTGGCCTAGGCACTGGAGGGCCTCATCAGAACGCCACCACGCAGACGGCGGTCACGATCGCGTTCAGCGTCGCGATCGGCAGCAGCACCTTCCAGCCGAGGCGCATCAGCTGGTCGTAGCGCAGGCGCGGGAGGGTCGCGCGCAGCCAGAGGAAGACGAACAGGATCACGAACAGCTTGAGCAGGAACCAGAGCGGCCCGAGCGGCGCCCACGGCCCGTACCAGCCGCCGAAGAAGAGGGTCACCGCGAGCGCCGAGAGCACGATCATGTTCACGTACTCGCCCATCTGGAAGAGCCCGAAGCGCATGCCGCTGTACTCGGTGTGGTAGCCGGCGACGAGCTCCGACTCGGCCTCCGGTAGGTCGAACGGCGGGCGGTTCGTCTCGGCCACTCCGGCGACGAAGAAGATCAGGAGACCCACGAACTGCGGGGCGAAGTACCAGATCGTGTCGCCCTGGGCGTGGACGATGTCGACCAGCGAGAGCGACTGCGCCATGATCACGACGCCGAGGACGGTGAACGTGAGCGCGACCTCGTACGAGACCATCTGCGCGCACGTGCGCATCGAGCCGAGCAGCGCGTACTTCGAGTCCGAGGCCCAACCGCCGACGATGAAGCCGTAGATCCCGAGCGAGCTGAGCGCGAAGATCAGGACGAGCGAGATCGGGACATTGGCGACCTCTCCGCTCACGTTCCAGCCGGCGATGTCCCAGCCGGGCCCGAACGGGATCACGCTGAACGCGAGCAGCGCGGTGAACGCCGAGAGCACAGGCGCCCCGATGTAGAGGACGTCGACCGCGGAGGCCGGGAAGAAGCTCTCCTTGCGGATCAGCTTGACGAGGTCGGCGATCGGCTGCAGGAGTCCGAACGGCCCCGCGCGGTTCGGCCCGTAGCGCAGCTGCATCCGCGCGAGAACCTTGCGCTCGACCCACGTCATGTAGGCGAACGTCAGCATCAGCAGGTTGATGACCAGAAACGCCTTGATCAGCGAGATCCACCAGGCGTCGCTCACGTGCTCACCTCCACCCGGCCGCCGAGCTCGCCCGCGTGCTCGGCCGCGATCCTGACGACGCCCTTGCGGAGCTCGCGGCTGATGCGGGCGCGCAGCTCGAGCGAGGTGCCGTCGTGCGAGACGGTGACGGTCTCGCCGCTCGCGATCCCACGGGCCTCGGCGTCCTCCGCCGAGAGCTCGACCTCGGGCTCGGGCCGCTGGAACTGGAGCTCCGGCACGCGCTCGACCGCAGGGCCCGAGAACAGGGCCCGGTAGCGGACGAGGGCCAGGCCGTCGCCACCTTCCTCCGGCTTCTCCGGGAGCTCGGCGACGGGAGCCTCGCTGCGCGTCCCGAGCGCCGCCTGCTCACCGACCTCGCCGAACGCGAGCCCGCCGTGGATCTTCTCCGAGAGCTCCGCGAAGACGGCCGACGCGTAGGGCGGGACCTCGACGCCGAAGCGCTCCGCGAGCTTCGAGACCCAGGCGAGCTCGTCCGGCGCGGGCGGGATCACGGCGCGGCGCAGCCGCTGGAGCCGTCCCTCGAGGTTGACGTAGGTGCCGTCGCGCTCGAGGTAGCCGGTTCCCGGGAGGACGAGGTCGGCCCAGCCGACCGCGAGCCCCTGGAACATCGACGTGACGAGCACACGCTCCGCGTGCTCGGCGAGCGCGCGCACGCCCGGGTCGGAGGCCGCCTCGTCGCCCGAGACGATCAACAGCCCGATCGGCTCCGGATTCGGGCCCTCCTCGTCGGACGCGGCCGCCCAGGCATCCGCGACCCCGCGGCCGTTCGGCGTCGAGGGCAGGTGGAAGGCGCCGCAGCCGGCCTTGCCGCCGAACCCGAGCTCGCGCGCGAGCGCGGCCACGTGAGCGCCGCCCGCCCCCTCCTCGCCCGACCAGATCAGCACGGCCCGGTCGCTCTCGCGCAGGCGCTTGCCGAGGACGTTGCGCTTGTCCGCGAGCCGGCGGCAGCTCTCGAGCGCGTCGCCTGCGCGCTCGATCCCGGCGCCCCTGCGCTCCGCCGCCTTGAGCCAGAGGTCGACGACCGGCGCTCGCTCCGCCGGCGGCTCGTCGCCGAGCACGACGACGAGCTCCGCGTCGCGGATTGCGGAGAGCGGCAGGCGGAACGCGTCCAGGGCGGGGCTCGTCTCCTCGGGGAGCAGCGCCGAGTGGGCGCCGAGCCCTTCGCGGAGGAGCCGGCCGAGCGCGTAGGCCTGCTCGACGGTCTCCGAGCCCGAGAGCGCGGTCACGATCCGCCCCTCTGCCTCGCGCAGGAGCTTCTCGGCGGCGTCGAGCGCGTCGTCCCAGGAAAGCTCCTCGAACCCGCGGCGCCGGACCCGCAGGAGCGGGTCGGCGATCCGGTCGCGGGCGTAGAGGTGCGTGAACGCGAAGCGGCCCTTGTCGCACAACCAACCCTCGTCGATCTCCGGGTGGTTGCGCGAGAGGATCCGCTTGACCTTGCCCTCGCGCGTCGTCGCCTGGATGTTGCAGCCGACCGGGCAGAGCCCGCAGACCGTCGGCACGTTCTGGATCTCCCAGGGCCGGCCCTCGAAGCGGTACTGCGTCGAGGTCAGCGCGCCGACCGGGCACAGCTCGATCACGTTGCCGGAGAACGGCGCGCGGTAGGGCTCGTCTTCGAACGTGGCGATGATCGACTGGGCGCCGCGGTTGCGCGCGATCAGCTGGCCGTCCTCGGAGACGCTCTCGGAGAAGCGCGTGCACCGGTAGCAGAGGATGCAGCGCTCGCGGTCGAGCGCGATCGTCGGCGAGACCGGGATCGGCTTCTCGTACGTGCGCTTCGGGAACGTCATGCGCGTGTTTCCGGGGCCCCAGCGGAACGTGAGGTCCTGGAGCGGGCACTCGCCGCCCTTGTCGCAGACCGGGCAGTCGAGAGGGTGGTTGACGAGGATGAACTCGAGCGTCGCTTCCTGGCCCTCGGCCGCCTTCTCCGAGGTCTGTGCTGTGTGGACGACCATCCCGTCCGTCGCGGTCAGCGTGCAGGCGGCCTGGAGCTTCGGCATCCCCTCGATCTCACAGAGGCACATGCGGCAGGCGCCGACCGCCGGCCCGAGCCGGGGCTCGTAGCAGAAGACCGGGATCTCGACCCCGGCCGCGAGCGCCGTCTCCACGAGCCCGGTGCCCGGAGCGACCTGCACCTCGCGGCCGTCGACGGAGACCGTGACGAGCTCGGGGGCGCTCACGCCGTAACCTCGGCGCTAGCCGCGTGCGCGTGCTGCTCGACCGGCGCGTAGATGCCCTCGAGCGACGACTCGCCGCCGAACGGGCAGCCGCCCTCGTCGATGTGGCGCTGGAACTCCTCGCGGAACCGGGTCGCGTACTCGACCACGGGCCCGGCTGCGAAGTCGCCGAGCGCGCAGAGGCACTTGCCGAGCATCCGGTCGCACACCGAGAGCAGCAGGTCGAGCTCGTGCTGGTCGGCCCGCCCCTCCTCGAGCTTGGCGAGCAGCTGCACCATCCAGCGCGTCCCCTCGCGGCACGGCGTGCACTTGCCGCACGACTCGTGCATGTAGAACTGCGAGGAGCGAAGCGCGAGCTGCACCATGCAGGCGCGGTCGTCGATCACGATCACGGCCGCCGCGCCCAGCTGCGACCCGGCCTCGGCGACGGAGTTGAAGTCGAGGTTCGTGTCGAGCTGGTCAGGGGTCATGACCGTCGTCGACGAGCCGCCCGGGATGATCGCCTTCAGCTCGCGGCCGTCCGGGATCCCGCCTCCGAGGTCGAAGATCAGCTCTCGGAGGGGCGTCCCGAGCTCGAGCTCGTAGTTGCCCGGCCGCACGACGTTCCCCGAGAGCGAGAACACGACGGTGCCCGGCGACGGCTCGGGCCCGATCTTGGCGTACCACTCGCCACCCTTCTCGATCACGACCGGCACCGTCGCGACCGTCTGGACGTTGTTGATCAGCGTCGGCGAGCCGTAGAGCCCGCTGACGGCCGGGAACGGAGGACGTGGCCGCGGCTGCCCGCGCCTGCCCTCGAGCGACTCCAGCAGCGCGGACTCCTCCCCGCAGATGTACGCGCCGGCCCCGCGGTGGAGGACGATCGTGACGTCGCCGAGCAGCTTCGCCTTGCGCGCGTCCTCGAGCGCGCGGCGCATCACCTCGAAGACGTCGCGGTACTCGCCGCGGAGGTAGATGAACACGTGCTCCGACTCGATCCCGTGCGCGGTGATCAGGCAGCCCTCGATCAGCCGGTGCGGGTTGCGGAGCATGATCTCGCGGTCCTTGAACGTGCCCGGCTCGGACTCGTCCGCGTTGACGCAGAGGTAGGTGGGCTTGCCGGTCCCCTTCGCGAGGAAGCTCGCCTTGCGGCCCATCGGGAACCCGGCTCCGCCGCGGCCGCGGAGGTTGGACGCGAGCAACTCCTCGACGATCTTCTCCGGCTTCAGCTTCCGGGCCTTGGCGAGCGCCTTATAGCCGCCGATCTCCTCGTACTCGGCGAGCTTCGTCAGGTCACGCTCGTCCGCGTGGGCGAGCGTGATCTCGTCAATCCCCACCGCGCAGCTCCTTCACGATCTCGGGCACGTCCTCGGGTCGGACGGGCTCGCGGTAGTGCTCGTCGACCGAGACGACGACCGCCTTCCCGCAGCCGCCAGCGCACTCGATCGCCCGCAGCGTGAACTCCCCGTCCTCGGTCGTCTCTCCCGGCCCGATGCCGAGCTCCCGCTCGAAGGCCTCGAGCACCTGTTGGGCGCCGACGAGCGCGCACGAGAGGTTCGTGCAGACCTCGACGAGGTGCCGCCCCACGGGCTGCAGCTGGAACATGTCGTAGAAGGACGCGACCGCCTGGCAGTAGGCCGGCGTCAGGCCGAGCGCGTCTCCGACCTCGCGCAGCGCCTCGGGCGGGAGCCAGCCGCCGTGTTTCTCCTGCGCCAGCCGCAGCGCGGGCAGCACGGCCGACCGCGAGTCCGGGTACTGCGCCGCAGCCTTCTGAATCTCGCCTGCCAGTTCCGTCACCGGTCAACCTCTCCCATCACTGTGTCCAGGGAGCCGACGATCGCGATCATGTCCGCGATCAGCGCGTTCGACATGCAGGTCGCCGTCGCCTCGAGGGCCACGAAGCTGGGTGCCCGGAACTTGACGCGCCACGGCCTGGGCCCGCCGTCCGAGACGACGTAGCAGCCGAGCTCCCCGCGGGCGGACTCGACCGCGACGTAGACCTCCCCCTCGGGCACCCGGTAGCCCTCGGTCACGAGCTTGAAGTGGTGGATCAGCGACTCCATCGAGGTGTGCAGCTCCTCGCGCGGCGGCAGCACGACCTTGCGGTCGTCCGCGATCCAGGGCTCTCCCTCCATCTCCTCGAGCCGGTCGAGGCACTGTCCGACGATGCGGGTCGACTCCCGCATCTCGTCCATGTGCACCTTGTACCGATCCCAGACGTCGCCGTTCTGGTAGGTCGGGACGTCGAACTCGACCTGGTCGTAGGCGAGGTACGGCTGGGCCTTCCGCAGGTCCCACTCCACCCCCGAGCCTCGGAGCACCGGGCCCGACTGGCCGAGCGCGATCGCGTCGTCGGCCGAGAGGAGCCCGATCCCCTTCGTCCGCTCGAGCCAGATCTCGTTCTGGTCGACGAGCGCCTCGTAGTCGTCGACCGCCTTCGGCATCCAGTCGACGAACTTGCGCGCCTCGGGGAAGAACCCGCGCGGGATGTCCTCGGCCAGGCCGCCGGCCTGGAAGTAGCGCGTGTGCATGCGCGTCCCGGCGACCATCTCGGAGAGGTCGAGGATCTGGTCGCGCTCGCGGAAGCAGTACCAGAACATCGAGATCGCCCCGAGCTCGAGCGCCGCGGTCCCGAGCCAGACGAGGTGGGAGTGGATCCGGTTGAGCTCGGCGAGGCACATCCGCATCCAGGTCGCCTTCTCGGGGACCTCCAGCCCGAGCAGCTTCTCGATCGCGAGCACGAAGACGAGCTCGTTGTTCTGGAAGGAGAGGTAGTCGATCCGCTCCGGGTAGGTGATCCCCTTCCACCACGTCTTCTGCTCCATGTTCTTCTCGAAACCGGTGTGGAGGTAGCCGATCACCGCGCGCAAACCGACGACGCTCTCGCCGTGGAGGTCGACGACCAGTCGCAGGACGCCGTGCGTCGACGGGTGGTTCGGCCCGAAGTTGACCTGCAGCAGGTCCTCCGAGCCCTGGAGCTCCTCGGGCACGAGCAGCATCGTCGGGATCGGCGAAGGGACGCGGGTGCCGTCGTAGATCTTCGGCCCGCCCTGGGCTACCGCCACTACTCCTCCCCCGAGAAGCGGACCGGCTCGCCGCCGATCGGGTAGTCCTTGCGCAGCGGGTGGCCCTCCCAGTCGTCGTCGAGCAGGAGCCGCGTCAGGTTGGGGTGCCCCTCGATCCGGATGCCCATCAGGTCGAAGGCCTCGCGCTCGTGCCAGTCGGCGGTCGGCCAGACGGAGACGACGCTCGGCACCGGCTCGTCCTCGTCGAGCCAGGCCTGGACCCGCAGGCGCCGCCCGTCCGGGATCGCGAGCAGGTGGTAGCTCATGGCGAAGCGCTTCGGCCTCGGCTCCGGCAGCCGCTCGAGCCCCTGCGAGCCGGGGCGGTTGAGGTCGCGGCCGTCCGCGGTCCCGATGTAGCCCGCGACTCCACGCTCGCCCCAGCCGAGGTAGTCGGCGGCCGAGATGTCCGCGAGGAAGTTGAACCCTTCGCCGCGCAGGTGCTCGCAGGCCTCGACGAGGCGGGCCGGCTCGACGACAACGGTCAGCTCTCCGTGCTCGTCGCGCGCCTCGACGAAGCCCGGCACCTGGTCGACGGAGGCTATGAGGCCACTCCGCGGATCTCGTAGGCGGGCGGCACGCCTGCCTTGATCTTCTCCTGGAGGCGCACGATCCCCTCGACGAGCGCCTCCGGCCGCGGCGGGCAGCCGGGCACATGGATGTCGACCGCCACGATCTTGTCGACGCCCTGCAGGACGGCGTAATTGTTGAACATCCCGCCGGAGCTGGCGCAGGCGCCCATCGCGATCACCCACTTCGGCTCGAGCATCTGGTCGTAGATCTGACGCAGCGGCGCGGCCATCTTGTGCGCGACCCGGCCGGAGACGATCAGCAGGTCGGCCTGTCGCGGCGAAGAGCGGAACACCTCGGCACCGAAGCGCGCGATGTCGTACCGCGCGGAGACGATCGACATCATCTCGATCGCGCAGCAGGCGAGCCCGAACGTGTCGGGCCAGATCGAGCTCCCCTGCGCCCACGCGACCGCCTTCTCGACGGTCGTGAGCCCGAGCCTGTCCTCGAGCTCCCCGAGCTCGTCCTCGAACACGCCGGGGCCCTTCCCCTTCCACATCACCCGCTCGGACTTGAGCCCGTAGTCCGCGAGTCGCTTCGACTTCTCTACTGCCACTCGAGGGCTCCCTTGCGCCAGATGTAGACGTAGGCGACCGCGAGGATCGCGATGAAGAACAGGAACTCGACGACCGCGAACCACGCGAGGCTCTTGACCAGCACGGCGAGCGGGTAGAGGAAGACGACCTCGATGTCGAAGACGATGAAGAGCATCGCCGTCAGGTAGAAGCTGATCGTGAAGCGGCTCTGGTTGGGCGGCCCCTTGGAGACGCCCGACTCGAAGGGGATCGTGCGCGCCCGCGTACGGCGCCGCGGCCGCGTCGCGAAGACGAAGGACATCGTCACCATCGAGACCGGGATCGCCAGCGCGAAGAACCCGTAGATGAGGAAGCCCAACCAGCTGTCGAGCACCGCGATCCTCCCGTGTCGAAGCGAGCCGGAACTTAGCAGAGCGCCGAGGCTCACGAGCGAGGAGGAAAACGGCTCAACCAAGCGTGAGGCAGCCGTCACAAACTCGTGCTCCCGATGGGTGATTCGAGCGGTCGGAGGACGTTGCTACGATGAGCGCGATGGAGATCACGGAGCGACCGGCCACTCTCGTCGCGCTGACGGAAAGCGCGGCGGCGAAGATCACCGACCTGATGGCCGAGGAGCCCGAGGGCGAGGCGGCCGTTCTTCGCATCGCCGTCCAGGGCGGCGGCTGCTCCGGGTTCCAGTACGCGCTCGGCTTCGATCGCGGCGCCCAGGAAGGCGACATCGAGCTCGAGAGCTACGGCGTCCCGGTCGTCGTCGACCCCTTCAGCGCGCCCTACCTGGCCGGAACCGAGATCGACTGGGTCGAGGGCCTGCAGGCCGGCTTTGCGATCAACAACCCGAACGTCTCCGCCTCGTGCGGCTGCGGCCACTCCTTCCAGGTGGAGGAGGGCGCGGGCCCCGAGGACGCCGCCGGCTGCGGCTCAGGCTGTTCGCACTAGGCTATTCGGCGCGTGAGCGCTGACGGCGTAGTCGACATCACGATCCTGGGTGCAGGTCCGACCGGGCTCGCTGCTGCCTACTACGCCGGGCATCGCGACGCATCGGTGCGGATCGTCGAGAGCCTCGAGCAGCTCGGGGGGCAGGTGGCGGCCGTCTATCCGGAGAAGCACGTCTACGACGTCGCCGGCCACCCGAAGATCATGGGCACGAAGCTGATCGAGCTCTGCGCCGAGCAGGGGCTCCAGTACGAGCCCGACGTACGGCTCGGCGAGGAGGTGCAGACGCTCGAGCGGGTGAGCCAGAACGGTGAGGAGCTGCTCGCCGTCGGCACGGACAAGGGCGGGCCGTACCTCTCGCGGGCGATGATCATCACGGCCGGCCACGGCGCCTTCGAGCCGCGCAAGCTCGGCGTCGACGGGATCGACGAGTGGGAGGGCAAGGGGCTCCACTACTTCGTGCGTGAGAAGGCGGTCTTCGACGGGCTGACCTGCGTGATCGTGGGCGGCGGCGACTCGGCGCTCGACTGGACGCTCGGGCTGCAGGACACCGCTCGCCCGCCGATCGCGCTCGTCCACCGGCGCGACAACTTCCGTGCGCTCGAATCGTCGGTCAATGAGGCGCGCGCGCTGGAGGGCGAGGGCCGGGTCCGGATCATGACGCCGTGCGAGGTCCGCGAGGTCCACGGCGACGGGAGCATCCAGGCGGTCACGATCGAGAACACCAAGACCGGCGAGAGCGAGCAGGTCGACTGCCAGGCGCTCATCACGCTGCTCGGCTTCCACTCGCACCTCGGCGCGATCGCCGAGTGGGGGCTCGAGCTCGAGGGCAAGCGCCAGATCAAGATCGATCCCATGACCTGCGAGACGACCCTGCCGGGGGTCTACGCGGCAGGCGACGTCGCCGGCTACCCGGGCAAGATCACGCTGATCACGATCGGCATGGGCGAAGCCGCGATCGCGGCGAACAACGCCATCGCCTCGATCCGCGGCGAGAAGGTCCAGCCGAAATACTCAACCGACTAGATGGCGATCGAGGAGCACAGGGAGCTCTGGGGGGGCGAGACGCGCAAGGCGGTCGAGAACTTTCCCGTCTCGGGCGAGCCGATCCCGCCGCCGGTCGCGCGCTGGCTCGGCCGCATCAAGGCTGTCGCCGCGCGGGTGAACGCGGAGCTCGGCCTCCTGGACGCCGACAAGGCGGAGCGGATCGCCGCCGCCGGCGACCGCGTGGCGGCCGGAGAGCTCGACGACCAGTTCCCCATCGACGTGTTCCAGACCGGCTCGGGCACCTCCTCGAACATGAACGCGAACGAGGTGATGGCGGCACTCGCCGGCGACGACGTCCACGCGAACGACGACGTGAACATGGGCCAGTCGTCCAACGACGTCTTCCCGTCCGCGGTCCATCTCGCCGCACTCGGCGAGATCACCTCCGATCTCCGGCCCGCGCTCGAGCGGCTCGCGCTCGCGCTCGAGGCCAAGGCCAAGGAGTTCGAGGACGTGGTTAAGTCCGGCCGCACGCACTGGATGGACGCCGTTCCCGTCACGCTCGGCCAGGAGTTCGCCGGCTACGCGGCGCAGGTGCGCCAGGGGATCGCGCGGGTGGACGACGCGCTTCCGCGGCTCGGCCAGGTCCCGCTCGGTGGCACGGCGGTCGGCACCGGGCTGAACACGCACCCGGAGTTCGCCTCGCGCGTGCGCGCGCGACTACACGAGGACACGGGGCTCGAGATCTCCGCGCCGGCCGACCCGTTCGAGGCCCAGGCTGCGCGCGATGCTCTCGTCGAAGCCTCGGGCACGCTCAAGACCGTGGCCGTCTCGCTGACGAAGATCGCGAACGACATCCGCTACCTGGGCTCGGGTCCCCGCGCCGGGCTCGGCGAGCTCGTCCTGCCCGAGCTGCAGAAGGGAAGCTCGATCATGCCCGGCAAGGTCAACCCGGTCATCCCCGAGGTCGTGACGCAGGTCGCGGCCCAGGTGATCGGCAACGACGCGGCGATCACCGTCGGCGGCCTCCAAGGGCACTTCGAGCTGAACGTGTTCGTCCCGCTGCTCGCCCGCAACCTGCTCGACTCGATCAAGCTGCTCGCGAGCGCTTCGCGGCTGTTCGCGGAGAAGTGCGTCGAGGGAATCGAGGCGAACCGGGAGACCTGCGAGCACTACGCCGAGCTCACGCTCTCCGCGGCGACCGCGCTCAATCCCTACATCGGCTACGACAAGGCAACGGAGATCGTGAAGGAAGCGGCGACCTCGGGCCGCTCGCTGCGCGAGGTCGCGCGCGACGCGGGCGTCGAGGAGGCGGTGCTGGACGAGGCGCTGGACTACCGAAAGATGGCCCGTCCGCACGACTGATTCCGGTCTCGGGTCGTATACCGAAACCGGGTGATAGGGGAAAAGGCGCTTTCTGCCGAAGCTCTAGGCGGTGAAGCGGCCCAGCATTCTCCTTGCCACGCTCGTCGGCGCGCTCGCGCTTGCCGGCTATGCCAACGCGGGCAACCCGTTCAACGTCACCGTGGTCCGCTTCCAGCCGGGCACGTCACCCGCCCAGATGCGCGCCGCCGTCAACTCGGCAGGCGCGGACGTCGTCGCGGACCTGAGCGAGGTCAACGCCCTCGCGGTCGTCCCCCGCTCCCCCGGCTTCCTGGCCCGCGTCGACAAGAACGCGGCCGTCACCGTCGCCTTCCAGGACGTCATGCTCGCGAGCAACCACGGGCGCGGCGAGGGCCACGGCTACGGCAGCGGCAGGGCGCACGACTTCGACGACAACGGCCACGGCTCGTTCCCGGATCCCTGGCACGACCTTCCCTCCTTCCTCGGGGTCACCAACCCCGAAGGGATCCTCCAGTGGGACGACAACCGCATGAACGTCCCCTCGGCCTGGAAGAAGACGAAAGGCGACAGCAAGATCGTCGTCGCGGTGGTCGACACCGGCGTCGACGCGAAGCACCGGGAGCTCAAGGACCAGCTCGACAACCGGCTCGGCGGCAACTTCGTCTCCTGTGACGACCTGCACGCGATGGTCGACCTCGGCCTGATCGACCCGTGGAGCCTGATCGACTGCAACAACAGCGACTTCGAGGGCCACGGCACCTGGGTCGCGAGCCGGATCGCCGGCGACGCAAACGGGTTCGCTTCCAACGGCGTCGCGCCCGGCGTCCGGGTCGCCTCCTACAAGGTGCTCGCGGCCGGCCTCGGCGGCCTGACGAGCTGGATCGTGTCCGGCATCGTCGACGCCTGCTCCTCGCGCGACGTCGACGTCGTGAACCTGTCGTTCGGCGGCTACCTCGACCCGTCCGACCCGGACGACGCCGACGTCTACGAGCTCCTCAGCGACGTCGTCTCCTACTGCAAGGCCAACGGAGTCGCGTTGTTCGCGGCGGCTGGGAACGAGCACGTCCGGATCGACCGCGTGAACATGATGATCGACGGCGAGCCGCTCGCTGGCGTCGGCCGGGTCACGAACGGCCCCGACGGGATCGCGACCGTGACGCCGGGCAGCCCTTCCCCGGCCGACTACGACCTGCGCGGCCTGCTCGAGGTTCCGGCCGGCCTCCCCGGAGTGACGATGGTCTCGGCCACGGCCAACGCGATCGGAGCGGCCCCCTCCAGCGTCCCGCTGCGCTGGCGCAGCCACATCGGCTCGCGCGACCAGCTCGCGTACTACTCGAACTACGGCTCCCGCGTCGACCTCGCGGCGCCGGGCGGCGCGCGCCGCTACGAGATTCCGCTCTACGACGGCGGGGACGGCGACATCCTCTACGGCGGCTGGGGCTCCTTCGGTGCCCTCGTCCCGAAGGGCCTGATCTGCTCCGACCCGTTCGAGGGCGACCTCGTCAACTCGGCCTGCTTCAAGCTCGCCGGCCAGGGCTTCGGCTGGATGCAGGGCACCTCGATGGCGGCTCCGAACGTGTCGGGAGTCGCGGCCCTGGTGCTCTCCGAGCGGCGTGACCTGCGCAACCATCCGGACGCGCTCGTGGCGCGCCTGAAGGCGACCGCGCAGCGCCACCTCACGAACTACATGGGCGGGAACGACCCCGACGATTTCTCGCCCGCGCTCGACGGCACGCCGTGCCCGACGGGCTTCTGCCACATCGACCAGCACAAGCCGATCCCGTTCTCGGACGCGTACGGCGCAGGCCTGGTCGACGCGGGCGCCGCAGTCCGCTAGCGATCAGGCAATTCCGATCCACTATGCGTGAGCGGTCGCGTATTTTCCGCATGCGGCTTGACTGATGATCTAGAGAGGCATATAAACCTCGCTCTGCCTTCGGTTTATGCCTGAGCGCACTCGTACACCCGACGAGAACGGCAAGGACCCGCTCGCGGTCGAGCTCGGCCGGCGGGGTGGGCTGAAGGGTGGCAAGGCACGCGCGGCCAAGATGACCAAAGAGGAGCGGTCGGAAAGCGCGCGCAAGGCAGCGCAGGCTCGCTGGGCCAAGCATCGGGACCAGCAGCCGAGCTCGGGGAGAGACAGCGACTACAACAGACGAATCCGTCAGTTTGGGGGAGGAGAGACGATGACACGAGTACGCGTGGGCGCAGTGACGGCGATCTTCGTGCTTGCCGGAGTGCTCACCCTGTTCCTGGTCATGCTGGCCGGGAGATCAACGGGCCCGGGCGCGGCCGTGGTGCCGAAGGCCGGAGGCTCGGAGGAGAGCGCGGCAGCAAAGGCGGGCCTCGGCCCGAACAGCTACGAGGCGTACCTGCAGGCGATGCGCACGTATCCGGCGAAGTCGCTCTCGCCCGCGATCGTGACGCGCGCGAAAGCGACCTTCGGCAGGATCGCGAAGGCGGACGCCCGCCGTATCCACAAGGGTCACACCTTCCTGTGGGACGAGAACACGTGGAAGCAGTACGGCCCGCGTGTGAACGGGACCCAGCCCGGCGTGACCTCGTTCTCCGGAGCGACGAACAACACCGCAAGCCGAACAACGGCGCTGGTGGCCGACCCGGACTGCACGGCGCACAAGTGCCGGGTCTGGGCCGGAGTGTCCGGCGGAGGGGTCTGGATGACGGAAAACATCCTTGCTCCGGATCCCGTGTGGAAGCAGCTGAGCCCCGAGGATCTCGACCAGAACTCGGTCGGGACCCTGGTGCTGGCGCCCGGCGGCGGGAAGCACGAGTACGGGCAGAAGCACTTCTCGGGGAACAACAACGACGGCAACGACACGCTCTACCTCGGCACCGGCGAGGCGAACCGCTGCTCGTCCGGCTGTGAGGCCGGCGTCGGGATCTACAAGTCGACCGACGGCGGGGACCACTGGAAGAAGCTCGACGACACGTGCGTCGACAACGCCGTCTACAAGTGCGTTGTCCCGGGGAACGATGCGTTCCTCGGCCGCGGGATCACCGACATCGTCGTCGACCCGACGAACAGCAAGCACCTCCTCGTCGGCTCGGCGCAGGCGGTTCGTGGCCTGTCGCACGTAATCGGCGCCGGTGGGACGACCCGCAACGAGCCGGGTGCGAACGAGCCGGGCCTGTACGAGTCGTGGAACGGCGGCAAGACCTTCACCGAGGTCTGGAACGGCGCCAAGCCCGATGCGGGCGTGTCCTTCGGGATCACCGACGTCGCGCTCGATCCGCTCAATCCGAACACGGTCTACGTTGCGGCGTTCGACGCGGGGGTGTGGCGGCGTGACGCCGGTGCCTCGGCGACGTCGTTCAACCAGGTCTTCGCCCCGCAGTTCAATCAGGGAGGGGGGATCGACCGCGCGTCGATCGCCCTGACGGTCAAGAACCTGCACACGCGCATCTATCTGACGGAGGGCACAGCGAACCCCGGCAACTACACGAACGCACTGGCGTCGAACTTCTGGCGGATCGACAACGCCAACCAGCCTGCGTCGACCCTGCTCGCGTCGCAGTCGCTGCCGTGCACTCCTCCCGATCCGACCACGCACACCTATCCGGCCGTCTACAACGGCTGGACGTGCTTGACGTCGCAGGCGACGGGGAACCCGTACTTCGCGACGGTCGACTTCTGCACTGGGCAGTGCTGGTACGACAACATCGTCTACACCCCGGAGGGGCAGCCCGACACCGTCTACGTTGGGGGCTCGTACGAGTACGGCGAGCTGCCGTGCAGCACCAAGGGTGTCGGCTGCGGCAACGGCCGTTCCAACGGCCGAGCAGTGATCTACTCGAACACGGCCGGTGACCCGGACGGCACGGCCAACATGCGGACGTTCACGGACCTGACCTACGACGCGCAGGACAACCCGGCTCCGTGGTGTGCCTACGCGCCGTACTTCCCGCAGGGCTGCACGAACGCACCGGACGCGATCCATCCCGACCAGCATGGGATCGTCGTCAACCCCGGGAATCCGACCCAGATCTTCGAGGCCTCGGACGGCGGGATGATCAGGACGAACGGCACCTTCGCGGACACCTCGGCGCAGTGCGACAACCCGTACCGCAACGGCGGGACTCCGCTGCCGACGGCGTCCGGCAGCTACCTCACGTGCCAGCGGCTGCTGTCGCGCGTCCCGGTCGACCTCGACCACATCGACAAGAACCTCAGCAGCACGCTGCAGTTCATCGGCGTGGCCATCAACCCGCAGAAGTCGTGCGAGGTCATGGCCGGTACGCAGGACAACGGGACCTGGTCGAACCTCAACAACTGCAACAACAAGACATGGCCGCAGGTCATCTACGGCGACGGTGGAAACGCCGGGTACGACGCAACGGAGCCGACGTGGCGCTTCAACGAGTACACGGGCGGCTACAGCGACTCGAACTTCGAGAACGGAGATCCCGAGGCGTGGGTGATCTCGTCCGCTCCGCTCGTCAACAGCGGCGAGCCGTTCGCGTTCTACTGGCCGCAGATCAGCGATCCGAACCCGCTTCCGGGCACGCACCCGATCTACTCGGGCGGGCAGCATGTCTGGCGGACGTGGGCCTTCGGCGCGGGCCACGCGGGCGACGTGCCGCAGGACACGACGCCGGACATCGCGGGTTACGAGGCCAACTGTCCGGAGTTCGTCACCTCGGGCGCGCAGCCCGGGTGCGGTGATTACCGGCCACTTGGCGGCCCGTACTGCGACGGGATCGCCAGCACGCCGGACCCGCCGTGCGCCAACCAGCCGGGCGACCTGACCGGCACGGTGTACGGCACAGACAGGGCAGGCGGCTCGATCTCGTGGATCGCGCGAGACGGCGCGGACCACGGCACGCTCTGGGCCGCGACCGGGGCAGGGCGCATCTTCGTCACGCACAACGCGGATGCGAGTGACCCGGCCACGGTTACGTGGCACCGGATCGACAGTTCGACCTCGGGCAACTCCCCGACGCGGTACCCGAGCGGCATCTACGTCGACCCGAATCACGCGGATCACGCGTGGATCAGCTACTCGGGCTACAACGCCGTGACCCCGACGACCCCCGGACACGTGTTCAGCGTGTGGGAGGGCCCGTCGGCGGTTCCCGGCTCGGGGACGTTCACGAACCTGCACGTCGAGAGCGGCGCCTCGGCCTACCCGACGCCGTTCTCGGACGGCGACCTACCGGTGAGCGACGTCGTCCGTGACGATGCGACGCACACCCTGTACGTCGGGACGGACTTCGGTGTCCTCCGCGGGAACAACGACGGAGCCAGCTGGCACGTGACGAAGGGCATGCCTCGCTACGAGGTCATGCACCTCGCGATCCAGCCCTCCAACCGGGAGCCCACCTGCACCGGTCCCGGGCACTGCAAGCGCATCCTCTATGCCGCGACGCACTCACAGGGCATCTGGAGGATGAACCTCAGTCACTAACAGGCCACCCAGCAGGCCGTGAAGAGGGCCGCCTTCGGGCGGCCTTCTTCTTTCCTGCTCTAGTAGACGACGGCGCAGCGGCCTGTCTCGGCCGCGTCGCGCTGCTCGTCCGCCCGATAGCTCGACCGGACCTGAGGCGTCGCTTGCGATGCCGTCTGAGAGGCCGCGCGGTTCATCTGCACGGCCGTTTCACGCTGGTTCGCCGTGCTAGTAGGCGACCGCGCCGCGGCCCGTCTCGGCCGCGTGGCGCTGCTCGTCCGCCCGATAGCTCGAGCGAACCAGCGGCCCGGAGAAGACCGAGCCGAAGCCGAGTGCCTCGCCCTGCTCGCGGAACCAGCGGAACTCATCCGGGTGCACCCAGCGGTCGATCGTGGCGTGCTTCGAGCTCGGCTGCAGGTACTGACCGATCGTGACGACGTCGACCCCGTGCTCCCGGAGGTCGCGCATCGTCTCGACGACCTCGTCGTTCGTCTCGCCGAGGCCCACGATGATCCCGGACTTCGTCAACACGGGGTAGCCGGCGAGCTCCTTCGCCCGCTCGAGCAGCCAGAGCGCCTTGTCGTAGGAGGCCTTGGCGCCCCGCATCCGCGCGTGGAGTCGGCGCACGGTCTCGATGTTGTGGTTGAAGACGTCGGGCCGCTCGGCGAGCACGATCCGCAGCGCCGCCTCCTCGTACCCGAGAAAGTCCGGCGTCAGGATCTCGACAGACGCCTCCGGAAGCTTGTGCTTCAGTGCACGAATGGTCGCTGCATAGTGGCCGGCGCCCTTGTCGGGCAGGTCGTCGCGGTCGACCGAGGTCACGACCACGTGGCGGAGCTCCATCTGCGCTGCCGCCGCTGCGAGCCTGAGCGGCTCGAGCGGGTCGGGCGGCTCGTCGGGCTTGCCGGAGTGGACGTAGCAGTAGCGGCAGGCCCGCGTGCACGTGTCCCCGAGGATCTGGAACGTGGCCGTGCCGCGCCCCCAGCACTCGGAGATGTTCGGGCAGCGCGCCTCCTCGCAGATCGTGTTCAGGCTCGCGCCGTGCAGCAGCTTGCGGACGTCGAAGTAGCGCGAGTCCGCGCTCGGCGCCCGCACCTTCATCCACTCGGGCCGGCGCGGCCGCTCGGCTACCGGGAGGGAGCGCTCCATACGAACCGCAGTCTAGTGGTCCTCCGCGGCGCCGAAGATCGAGCTCTCGACGATGTAGAAGAACGCGATCGCCATGAACAGGATCACGCTCGCGTCCGGGCTTGCGAACGCGACGAGGGTCGCGCCGAGGTAGATGTACGGGCCCGGCAGGTAGCTGCGCGTGACGCCGCTGACGATCGCCGCGTCGGCGTCAGGGCGCAGGAGCCTCCGACCGCGTGAGGCGTAGAACCAGTTGACGTTGAACATGATCGCGGTCACGACGAGCGTGAACCCGTAGAGAAGCGCGGCGTCCTGGGCGCCCGCCCCGCGAATATGCTCGGCGACCACGCGCGTCGGGTACGGGACGAAGGCGATGCACATCAGAAGGCCGATGGTCGCGATCAGGAAGCGGCGGTCCGCCCGCCGGATCTGATCCATCATCGTGTGGTGGTTGATCCACATGATCCCGATCGTCACGAAGCTGACTGCGTAGGCGAGGTACGACGGCCAGATGTCGAGGATCTGGGCGCCGAGGTCGTGGATGCTCGCCGGGACCTGGGCGTCGACGTTCAGGATCAGAAGCGTCGCGGCGATCGCGAACACGCCGTCGGCGAACGTCTCGAGGCGCCCGGTGCTCAACCCGGGACGAAGTCTGCGCGGCCGGTCGGCCGTGCCCGCCGCTAGCGCGGAGGCTCGGAGTCGCGCTCGAAGTCGGCCGTGCCGCCTCCGAGATACTGCCCGCGGAGCGCGCTGTCGTCCTTGCGGGCCTCGTAGTCCTCGTCCTCGAGGTCACGCTCGGCCTGCGACATCTGGCTCTCGCCCTCGGCGGCCTCGCGGTCGTCCTTGTTCCACCAGCCGCTGATCTTGTTGAAGAGGCTCACGTGCGTACCGTAACGGGCAGGGGCTGGCCGCGTTCCTCGAGCTCGAGCTCGAAGACCTCTGCGAGCGCCGCAGCCGCGTACGGTCGGACATCGTCGACGGCCACCGGCCGGCCGAGCTCGCGCGCGATCGTCGTGAACGCCGTGTCCTCGAGCCCGCAGGCGGTGATCCACTCTGTGAACGGCGCGGGGTCGAGATCGACGTTGAGCGCGTAGCCGTGGGTCGTGACCCACTTGGAGACGTGGATCCCGATCGAGGCGATCTTGCGGGGCGGCGCGATGCGACCGGCCGCCTCGGCAGAGCCGTGTCGGCCTCCAGGCGGCATCGCAAGCGACGTCGCTGGGACCCAGATCCCGGTCAGCCCCTCGATCCGCGTCGCCTCGACCCCGAGTGGCGCGAGCGTGCGGATCAGGGCCTCTTCGAGGTCGCGGCAGTAGCGCTTCACGTCCTGCCCGTGCCTCCGCAGGTCGAGGATCGGGTAGCAGACAAGCTGTCCCGGCCCGTGGTAGGTCGACTTCCCACCGCGGTCGGTCTCCACGATCTCGACCTCCGCGTCTTCGGGCACGTGGAGCTCGCTCTGGTCCGCGCGCCGCCCGAGCGTGATCACCGGCGGGTGCTCCAGCAGCACGATCGTGTCGGGCATCGTCCCCTGGGACACCTCGGCTGCGATTGCGCGCTGCAGGTCCCACGCCTCGGCGTACGGCACGAGGCCGAGCTGCCTCACGTATGCGGCGCGGCTCATCCCGGAAAGGCTAGTACGCCGCCTCGTCCCAGCTCTCGAGGCTCTCGCGCAGCTCCTTCATGAACTGCGCGGCATAGGCGCCGTCGACGAGCCGATGGTCGTACGAGAGACACAGGTTCATCATGGGGCGGATCGCGATCACGTCCTGGCCGCTCTCGTCCTGGACGACGACCGGACGTTTGACGAGTGCCTCGACGTCGAGGATCGCGACCTGCGGCTGGCTGATGATCGGCGTCCCGATGATCGCGCCCCAGCCGCCCGGGTTCGTGATCGTGAACGTGCCGCCCTGGACGTCGTCGGGCGTCAGCTTCTTGTTCCGGGCGCGGTCGGCCATGTCGACGATCGCCCGGGCGATGCCGAGGAGGTTGAGCCCCTCGGCGTTCTTGATCACCGGCACGATCAGCCCCTGGCCGCCCTCGAGCGCGACGGCGATCCCGAGGTTGACGTACTTCTTGCCCACGATCTGCTCGCCGCGGATCTCGGCGTTGACCCATGGCCAGTTGTGGATCGCCTCGATCGTCGCGCGCGCGATGAACGCGAGGTAGGTGAGGTTGACGCCGTAGCTCTCCTCGTACTCCGGCTTCAGCCTCTTGCGGATCGCCACCACCTTGGAGAGGTCGATCTCGAAGACCGTCGTGACGTGCGCCGAGGTGTCGAGCGAGCGGCGCATGTGCTCGGCGATCCCGCGGCGCATGGCGTTCATCGGGATGATCTCCTCGCCCGCCTCGGCGGCGACCGGCTCGGGCGCCGGTGGGGCCGCACGCGCAGGCTCCGGCGGCGGCGCGGGCTCCGGGGGAGGCGGCGGAGGCGAAGGTGGCGGAGGCGCGGGTGCCTCGGGAGGAGGCGCCGGCTCGGCGGCTGGAACGGGCTGCGCCGGTGCGGGCGCCGCCGCGGCTGCCCCGGTCTCGACGAAGGCCAGGATGTCCTTCTTCGTCACGCGTCCGCCGCGGCCGGTGCCGGAGACCTGGGAGACGTCCACGCCGTGCTCAGAGGCGATCCGCGCGACGACGGGCGAGACGAACGTCCGCTCGCCGGCTCCGTCGGTCGCGGGCTCCGGCGCGCCAGGCGCGGGCGCTGCGGCAGGCTCGGCCGCCACGGGCTCGGGCTCCGGCTCCGGCTCGGCCTCCGGAGTGGGCGCTTCAGCCTCGGGCTCCGGAGGAGCGGGCTCAGGCTCGGCGGGAGCAGGCGGCGGCGGCGCGGCCTCGGCCGCGCCCTCCGGGACGATCACGGCCAGCTTCGTGCCGACGTCGACCGTCTCGCCCTCCTGGACGAGGATCTGCTGGATCACACCCTCGCCCGGGCTCGGCACCTCGGTGTCGACCTTGTCGGTCGAGATCTCGAGCAGCGGCTCGTCGGCCGCAATCCGCTCGCCCTCCTGCTTGAGCCACTTGGTGATCGTCCCTTCCGAGACCGACACGCCCATCTGGGGCATGACGACGTCGATCGCGGAAGTCGTTGCCATCAGTATTCGGCCAGCTCGCGGAGCGCGGCGGCCACGCCCTCGGCCTGGGGGATGAACGCCTGCTCGAGGGGCGGCGAGAACGGGACCGGCGTGTCGGGCGCCGTCACGCGCTTCACCGGCGCGTCGAGATCCTCGAACGCCTCCTCGGCGATGGTGGCGACGATCTCGCCGCCGAAGCCGCCCGTGTGGGTGTCCTCGTGCAGGACGAGCACCTTCGAGGTCTTGCGGACGCTCTCGAGCACCGCGTCTTTGTCCCAGGGGATCAGCGTGCGCAGGTCGAGGATCTCGACCGAGATCCCATCCTCCTCCAGCTGCGCGGCCGCCTCCTCGGCGGTCCAGACCATCGCGCCCCAGGTGATCACGGACACATCGTCGCCTTCGCGGTGGACGCGGGCCTGGCCGAACGGCGTCGTGTAGCGCTCGTCGGGCACCTCCGCCTTGATCCGCCGGTAGAGGTGCTTGTGCTCGAAGTAGAGCACCGGGTTCGGGTCCTCGATCGCGGTCACGAGCAGCCCCTTGGCGTCCTCGGGGGTCGCCGGGCAGACGACCTTCAGGCCGGGGATGTGCGCGAACAAGCTCTCTGGGTTCTGCGAGTGGAACGGCCCGCCGGAGAACCCGCCGCCCGACGGCAGCCGGACGACGATCGGGACCGGCGTGCCCGCCCGGTACCGCTGCTTGGCGGCGACCGTGACGAGCTGGTCCCACGCGCAGGAGATGAAGTCGGCGAACTGCATCTCCGCGACCGGGCGGAGGCCCATGATCGCGGCTCCGGTGCAGCCGCCGACGATCGCCGTCTCGGAGAGCGGCGAGTCGATCACGCGCCACGGGCCGAACTCCTCCTGGAACCCGAGCGTGACCTTGAACGCGCCGCCGTAGACGCCGACGTCCTCGCCGATCACGAACACGCGCTTGTCGCGGCGCATCTCCTGCCGGAGGCCGTCGCTGATCGCCTGGAGGTAGGTCTTCTCTGGCATGGCTTATCCGGTGACGATCTCGCGGTTCTCGGTCGTGAGCTGCAAGCGGTGCAAGGACCCAAGGAGCCCGCGTGCTGAGAGCACGGGGGCGACTGAGAACGCAGCAGCGCGCCGCAGATCGCGGGCGAGAGAGGCACTGATTGTTGCCGGATGAGCCATCACTTGTGGTGTGGGGTGTCGAGATCCTCGGGGGTTGCGAAGACGCCGTCGTGGAGCGTCGACGGGTCGGGCAGCGGGGACTCCTCGGCATGCGTGAGCGAGTCGTTGAGGAGCTTCTTCACGCCCGAGGTGATCTCGTCCTCCTCCTCGTCGTTGAGCTCGGTGTGCTCGCACAGCCAGGTGCGGTAGCGCTCGATCGGGTCGCTCGAGGCCCAGCGCTCGAACATGTCCTTCGGGACGTAGAACGCGTCGTCGTGGACGGCGTGGCCCTCCATGCGGAGGGTGAGGCACTCGATCAGCGTCGGGCCGCCTCCCTCGCGCGCCTTTTCGATCGCGCGCCTCGTCTCGCGGTAGACGGCGAGCACGTCGGTCCCGTCGACGACGACGCCGTCGAAGCCGTAGGCCTCGGCGCGGTCGGCGACGTGCTCGGTCGCGTACTCGAGGTAGGTCGGCGTCGAGTAGGCCCACTGGTTGTTGTCGCAGATGAACACGACCGGCAGCTTGCGAACGCCGGCGAGGTTCATCGCTTCGTGGCAGTCGCCGCGCGCCGAGGCGCCCTCGCCGAACCAACCGACCGCGACGCGCCTCTCCTCGCGGATTCGGAACGCGAGCGCGCAACCGACCGCGACGGGCAGCATCGCCGGCAGGTGGCTGACCATCGCGAGCAGCCCGAGGCGCGAGTCGGCCATGTGGACGTTGCCGTCCTTGCCGTGCGTCGGGCCGTCCACGCGGCCCATGTACTGCGCGAAGATCCGCCAGGGCTCGACGCCTCGCGTCACGTGGACGCCCATGTCACGGTGCAGCGGCGTGCCGACGTCGTTCTCGTCCATCGCCGTGGCGACGCCGACGGAGGCGGCCTCGTTCCCGCGGCCCGTGTAGAACGAGCCGGGGATCTTCCCCTGCTTGTAGAGGATGTGGCCCCGCTCCTCGATCCCGCGGGTGACGAGCATGTTGCGGTAGACGCCGAGGAGATCCTCGCGGTCGAGCCCCGCCTCCTTGACCTCCTGCAGCGAACCCACCGGCTCCGCTTCACGGGCGATCGCCATGGGCCCTCACTCTAACGATCGACCCAGCGGTACAGTCGGGTTGTGGGAAAGGCCGCTGACTGGCTCCGCGAAGAGCGGCGCAAGACGCTCGGCGACTGGGTCGCCTTCTGCCTGGGGTGCGGGTACGTGCAGCGCTACTTCGAGGAGAACGAGGCTGACCTCTCGGCCGAGTGCCCCCAGTGCGGCGGCGGGATGCGCTGGCGCTGCCCGTCCTGCGACGCACGCTTCTCGTCCGCGTTCGCCGTCGAGTGCGAGTCCTGCGGCAAGCCACTGCGGCCGGCCGAGCAGTTCGGCGTGAAGATCCGCCGGGGCTAGGCCCGGATCTCGGAGAAGCGGATTACCGTCACGAGGTCGTCGGGGCCGACCTCGCGGTTGTAGAGCTGGCCGAGGAAACTGGCCATCTCCTCGGGGAGGCGGATCTCCGGGTTGTCGTGCTCGATCTCGCGGGGCGACAGCTCGGAGAGGAGCTTGACCTCGACCTTGTCGATCACGGCGTCGAAGATCTTCTGCCGTGGGCTGAAGCGCGTGCCCGCGAGCACCTGGACGATCATGCCCTTGCGGTACTTGCCCGACTTGTCGCCGAGCCTGATCGTCGCGGTCTTCCGGTGTGAGCGGAGCTGGTCCGCCACGATCGGCGAGTAGAAGTTGAGGGCATACACGGCGTCGTCGTCTCCTGCCACTGGGCGCGCGGAATCATAGTGGGCCGCCGTGCAAAGAAGCTAGCGCTCTTTTCGCCATTTCTCTCTCGCCCTTGTACGCCAACAGGCGCGGCGCCTCCTCGAGAGGCAGCCAGCGCGCCTCGGTCACCTCGTGTGCGGTCGCGGCGGGCAGGTCGCCGAGCCGCCCGCGGGAGTAGCGCAGGAGGAAGAAGCTCACGACCTTGAAGACACGCTCGCCCTCCCACGTGTACACGTAGCGGACGTCGCCGAGCTTCCCGACGAGCCGCGGCTCGACGCCGGTCTCCTCCCCGACCTCGCGCAGGGCGGTCTGTTCCGGGCGCTCGCCCGCGTCGATGACGCCCTTCGGGAGCGCCCAGACTCCGGGTGGCTTCCCGCCCGGCCGGATCGCCGCCATCACCCACCGCCCGCGCAGCCGCCGCACGAGCACGCCGCCCGCAGAGAACTCCCGTCGCACACAAACCTTTGTAACAGACTGTTACTTGGCGAGGGGCGGGGTGTTTGCGCAACCCTGCTCAGACCGGTTATGATCGTCTGGCACTCGGAAGGCAAGAGTGCCAAGCGCTGTCACAAAGTCACCCAGGAACGAGAAGGAGGGCTGGATGGATCTACAGCCACTGGGCGACCGCCTGATCGTCGAGGTCCTCGAAGACGAGGAGACGACGGTGAGCGGGATCGTCCTCCCCGACACCGCCAAGGAGAAGCCGCAGCGCGGCAAGGTGCTCGCGGTCGGCCCCGGAAACCGGGACGACAAGGGCGAGCTCGTGCCGATGGAGGTCGCCGAGGGCGACGAGATCATCTTCTCCAAGTACGGCGGGACCGAGATCAAGCTCGGGGCCGAGGAAGTCCTGATCCTGCGCGAGACCGACGTACTCGCGAAGGTCACCTCCTCCGGCGCGAAGGGATCGAAGAAGAAGAAGGCACTCGCCGGCGCGTCTGCGTAGGCGCGTCGACAAGGAGGAACCTGAATGGCACACAAGGAGTTGAAGTTCAACGAGGACGCGCGCCGCTCGCTCGAGCGGGGCGTGAACATCCTCGCCGACGCGGTCAAGGTGACGCTCGGCCCGAAGGGCCGGTACGTCGTCCTCGACAAGAAGTTCGGCGCGCCCACGATCACGAACGACGGCGTCACCATCGCCCGTGAGATCGAGGTCGAGGACGTGTTCGAGAACCAGGGCGCCCAGCTCGTCCGCGAGGTCGCGACCGCGACCAACGACGTGGCGGGCGACGGCACGACCACCGCCACGGTTCTCGCCCAGGCCATCGTCCGCGAGGGACTGAAGAACGTCGCCGCAGGCGCGAACCCGATGGGCCTGAAGCGTGGCATCGAGGGCGCCGTCGACCAGGTCGTCGAGAGCCTGAAGACCCAGTCGAAGGAGATCTCGGGCAAGGAGGACATTGCCCGGGTCGCCACGATCTCGGCGCGCGAGCGCGAGATCGGCGACGTCATCGCGGACGCCATCGACAAGGTCGGCAAGGACGGCGTCGTGAACGTCGAGGAGGGCCAGACGTTCGGCCTCGAGCTCGAGTTCACGGAGGGCATGCAGTTCGACAAGGGCTACCTGTCGCCGTACATGATCACCGACGCCGAGCGCATGGAGGCCGTCCTCGACGACCCGTACATCCTGGTCGCGAACCAGAAGATCGGGGCGGTCAAGGACATCCTGCCCGTGCTCGAGCAGGTCATCCAGGCCGGACGTCCGCTGCTGATCGTGGCGGAGGACGTCGAGGGCGAGTCGCTCGCGACGATCGTCGTCAACAAGCTGCGCGGCACCTTCACCGCGGTCGCGGTCAAGGCGCCGGGCTTCGGCGACCGGCGCAAGCGCATGCTCGAGGACATCGCGATCCTCAGTGGAGCCGAGGTGATCACCGAAGAGATGGGCCTGAAGCTGGAGAACACGAAGATCAGCCAGCTCGGCAAGGCACGCAAGGTCGTGATCGACAAGGACTCGACCACGATCATCGACGGTGCCGGCGACTCCGATGGGATCAAGGCCCGGATCAAGCAGCTCAAGGCCGAGATCGAGAACACCGACTCCGACTTCGACCGCGAGAAGCTCCAGGAGCGCCTGGCCAAGCTCGCGGGCGGCGTTGCCGTCGTCAAGGTCGGCGCCGCGACCGAGACGGAGATGAAGGAGAAGAAGCACCGCGTCGAGGACGCGCTGCAGGCCACCCGGGCCGCTCTCGAAGAGGGCATCGTCCCGGGCGGTGGCGTCGCGCTCGTGAACGCGATCGACGCGATCAAGCCCGGCAAGGAGGGCGACGAGCGGACGGGCGCGTTCATCGTGACCCGCGCACTCGAGGAGCCGATTCGCCAGCTCGCCGACAACGCGGGCCTCGAGGGCTCGGTGGTAATCGACAAGATCCGCTCGCTTCCCGCGGGCCAGGGTCTGAACGTCGAGACCGGCGAGTACGAGGACCTCGTCAAGGCAGGGATCATCGATCCGACGATGGTCACGCGCTCGGCGCTGCAGAACGCCGCGTCGATCGCGAAGAACATCCTCACGACCGAGGCGATCGTCGCCGAGCCGCCGGAGAAGCAGCCGGCGATGGCCGGCATGCCTGGCGGAGGGATGCCCGACATGATGTAAGCCCTCCGGGCTTGCAGAGCAGAAGGGCCGGGTGAGCCGGCCCTTCTGCGTTCATGGGCAGACTCTCGTCATGAAGGTGCGCACGGTGCTCGCGCTCGCGGGGCTCGGGGCCCTCTACTTCAGGTTCGTTCGCAGGCCGGTTCTCACGTGGGGAGCGACGAGCGCGGAGGCTTCGGCGCGCCTCCCTGGGGACGAGCTGCTCGAGGACGCGGACGGCGTGGCGACCCGGGCGATCGGGATCGACACGCCGCCTGCCGCAATCTGGCCCTGGATCGCGCAGATGGGCCCGGCGCCCCGCGGGGGCGCGTACACGTACGACTGGATCGAGAACCTCCTCGGGCTCGGCATGCACAGCGTCGATCGCGTGCTGCCGGAGTTCCAGCACCCGCAGGTCGGCGACACGGTCGGCTACGGGTCGAACCGCATGCGGCTGGAGCGAGTCGAGCCCGAGCACGTGCTCGCGTGGCGCTCCGAGGACGGCAACTGGGTCTGGACGTTCGTGCTCGAGGAGCGCGCTGCCTCTACGCGGCTGGTGAGCCGCAACCGCTTCAAGCTCCCGACCCTCGTGGCCAGGGTCGGGATGTTGCTCATGGAGCCCGCCTCGCTGGTCATGGAGCGGAGGATGCTCTTGGGTATCAAGAGCCGAGCCGAGGCGCTGGCCTCCCGCGACGCGTGATGGGTGACGACGGGTACTTCGATGAAGGCGTCGCCGCGCGGTACGACGAGTCCGCGGCGGAGATGTTCGACCCGGCCGTCGTCGGTCCGGCTGTGGAGCTCCTGGCTTTGCTCGCCGGGAACGGGCGCGCGCTCGAGCTCGGGGTCGGCACGGGCCGGATTGCGCTGCCGCTCGCCGCGCGCGGAGTTCCCGTGCACGGGGTCGACCTCTCGAAGGCGATGGTCGCGAGGCTGCGTGAGAAGCCGGGCGGCGACGAGATCGGCGTCACCATCGGAGACTTCTCGACGACGACCGTGGAGGGGACGTTCTCCGTCGCGTACGTCGTCTTCAACACGATCATGAACCTGAGGACTCAGGAGCTTCAGGTCGCGTGCTTCCGGAACGTGGCCGCCCATCTCGAGGCGGGCGGGTGCTTCGTCGTCGAGGTGATGGTCCCCGAGCTCCGGCGACTTCCGGCCGGTGAGACGATGTGCGTCTTCGACGCGAGCGAGGAGCACTGGGGCTTCGACGAGTACGACGTCGCGAACCAGAGCCTCGTCTCCCATCATTTCTCGGTCGTCGACGGACGGATCGAACGCTTCTCGCTCCCGGTCAGGTACGTCTGGCCGGCCGAGCTCGATCTGATGGCGGAGCTCGCAGGGATGCGCCTGCGCGAGCGCTGGAGCGGGTGGAAGCGCGAGCCGTTCACGAGCGAGAGCCGCCAGCACGTCTCGGTCTGGGAAAAGCCCGCCTGGACGGGCGACCGAGGTGATGATCAGCAAGTAGAGCCCGTCGTGCGGCGTTAGGCTCGTCGTCGTGGAGCGGGAACGGCAGGAGGAAGTCGTCGACGCGACGCGGCGGACGCGCCTCGCGAACGAGCGCACGTTCCTGGCCTGGTGGCGGAGCGCGCTCGCGGCCTTCGCGGTCAGCCTCGGGGTCGGCAAGATCGTCCCCCAGCTGACGAGCGGCTCCTCGGCCGGGTACGAGATCGTCGGCGTCGGCTACGCGCTCCTCGGGGTCGCGTTCATCGGCTACGCGTTCCTGCGCCAGCAGCAGCAGGAGCGGGCGCTCGACGAGGGGCGGTTCGTCCCGTTCGGCCGCACGGCGGCGGTCGTGTTCACGATCGCGGGGATTCTCCTCGGCGGGGCGACCGTGGTCGTGGTGCTCGCCTAGGCATGAAAAGGGCCGGCTCAGCGCCGGCCCATTTCTTTGACCCTGGACGGACGAAACGGCCCAAGGGCCGTTTCGTACGAGGGGGATGGGGAGGTGGGTCGCCCTAGGTATCGGTTCTCCGGAGGCCGTTTCTCTCCCCCGTTCGAGTGAACGCGCGGCCGCTTCGAGGGCGTGCGGCGCGCCTACACTGGCGCTGTGGCAAGCACGCTTCCCAGGCTCGTTCGGCTCGACCGTGGCTACGTGCGCGTGACCGGCTCCGAGGCCGCCGACTTCCTCGAGCGGATGGTGTCGAACGAGGTCGTCTCGCTCGGCCCGGGCGAGGCGCGGCAGGCGCTCCTCCTGACGGCGAAGAGCCGGATCGTGGCACCGCTCCGGATCGTCCGGGAAGGGCCTGAAGCGTTCCTGCTGATCACCGAGCCGGAGCTGGCCCAGACGGTCGCGGCGACGCTGCTTCGGGCGCGGTTCGCCGCCAGGTGCGAGATCGTGGTCGAGCCACTGCACGGGGCGCTTCACCTCTCAGACCCGGGCGGTGGCGTCCACAACGACGACTACGGCATCGAGGCCTGGGAGACCTGGAGCGACGAGCAGCCCGACGCACCCGACGCCGAGGAGCTCGAGCCGCTGCGGATCGAGGCCCGGACGCCGCGCTGGGGCAGGGAGCTCGACGAGAGCGTCCTCCCGGCCGAGGCGGGCCTCGACGAGACGCACATCTCGTTCACGAAAGGCTGTTATCCGGGCCAGGAGCCGATCGCGCGGCTCCACTTCCGCGGCCGGCCGAATCGCCACCTGCGGCTGCTCGAGGTCGAGGACGCGAGCCCCGGCGACGAGATCGTCCACGGCGACAAGGTCGTCGGCCGCGTCACGAGCGCCGTCCCGGGCCAGGCGCTCGGCTACGTCCGCCGCGAGGTTCCCGACGACGCCGAGCTCGAGATCGGCGGCGCCGGGGCCCGGCTACACTGACCCGCGACGCGCCCGTAGCTCAGGGGATAGAGCGCTGCCCTGCGGAGGCAGAGGTCGCATGTTCGAATCATGCCGGGCGCATCGCGGTTCTTCCCTGCCAATCAGGACCTTTTCGCCGCTCGTCGCCTTGTCTCACGTGGTCAGCCTCCTTGTCAGCTTCGCTCGACCAGAGAGCTCCACCGCTCCTCGATGCGGCGGCTCTTCCAGAGCGCGATCGAGAACAGCCAGGTCACGATGAAGAGGCCGACGACCACGTAGCCGATGTGCCCGAAGTCGAGGTTGTCGAGGAAGCTCCAGAAGCCACCTTCGAGCGAGAACTTCGCCGCCATCACCTGGAGCAACTCGATCGTGCCGATGACCAGAGCGACGGCGACGGAGAGGCTCGTGACGGTGATGTTGTAGTAGATCTTGCGGATTGGGTTCGAGAAGGCCCAGCCGTAGGCCTGGCTCATGAAGGCCCCGTCAGCGGTGTCCATCAGGCTCATCCCGGCGGCGAAGATGAGCGGGAGAGAGATCACTGCCAGGAAGGGCACGTTGTGGGTGGCGACGCCGGCCGCGATCGCCAGCAGGCCGATCTCGGTCGCGGTGTCGAAGCCGAGCCCGAAGAGGACGCCGAGCGGGTACATCTTCCAGCTCGCGTCGATCCGGTCACCCACTCGCTTGAGGAAGACGCGGCTCATCAGCCCTCTGCTCTGGAGCGCCTGCTCGAGCTGCTGCTCGTTGTAGGCGCCGCGCTTCATCGCGCGGGAGACGCCGAGGATGTCGAGCAGCACGAACAGGTTGAGCAGCCCGATCAGCACCAGGAAGGTTCCCGACACCGATGCCCCGACGTAGCCGCCGTAGTCCTGGAAGGTGGGGATCTTCGAGTTCACCGTTTTTGCCGCGATCGCCAACCCGGCCGCCAACGAGAACACGATCGTCGAGTGCCCGAGCGAGAAGAAGAAGCCGACGCCCATCGAACGCTTCCCGTCCTGGAGGAGCTTGCGGGTCGTGTTATCGATCGCCGCGATGTGGTCGGCGTCGAAGGCGTGACGCAGGCCGAAGCTGTAGGCGAGGGTTCCGAGGCCCGCAAGGGCGGGGTTTCCTCGCGAGCAGTAGAGGAAGAGCCCCCAGCCGAGCAGGTGCAGCAGGAGGATGGCTGCGCCGAAGCCCGAGAGCCGGAGCCACTTCTTGCGGGTTAGAGCCCTCGTCCAGCGGTGCATGTCGACCTCCCCGAGCGGCGTGAACCTACCGCAACTCGATGGCATGAGGCTGGACGGCCGCAAGGCTGACCCGAGGTCGCGAGGGCGAAGCCCCGCCCCGACGCCGCGAGCCGTTGGTCGTCGGCTCAGAGGTTGGGGTAGCCGGGGATTCCGACCCCTGGCTGGACCGGCTGCACGGAGAGGAAGACCGGGCCGGCCTTCGAGCAGGCTCGGAAGCTGAACGGGATCGGCCTGGCCGAGAGCTGGTTCGGCGGGTAGACGTTCAGCTCGCCCGCCGTGACGGGTGCGCAGGTCGACGGCGAGAAGTTGGCGACGTCCGTGATCTGCAGGACGGCGTGAGCGGTCGCTCCGTTCCGGAGCACGATCGTGTGCTCCGACGCAGAGCTCCGGCCCGCGGGAGAGCCGAGCTGATGGCCGTCGCGGGCGGACACCCCGGGGTACCCGAACAGGTGGCAGCCGTGTCCCGAGACATTGGTGAACTCGAGCGGGTAGTAGGTAGAGCCGGCGGCGGCTCCGCCCTCGCCGAGCCCGAGCCAGACCGCGAGCCCTGCCGTGGTGCACGCCGGCGTAGAGCTCGAAGTCGTCACCTGCGCCGCGGTCGTCCGTGTCGAGGCAGTCGTCGGGCTGCTGCGCTTCCCGCTCGCACATCCGGCGAGCGCAACGACCATGACGCACAATGCTGCGGCGCGGACCATTTCACCTCAAATGTAGCCCCGTGCTCTATGCTTCGGTCGTTCCGCGACGGAAGGAGGTTCGACATGACTGAGCTGTTCTCTCGCCGAGCCTCTGGTTGCGCTCGCTAGGTCTTCGCGACTCCTGAGGCTCACCCGCGCCCACGAGGGCGCTTTTTCGTTCCTACGCCAAAGGAGACTCCGTTGAACCTGCAGGACCTCGGCTGGGACGCCTTCTTCGCGGATGCGTTCCGGCCCTACGAGAACGACAACCTGATCCCGGCGCGCGTGGCTGCTCGCCACCACGGGCCGTGCGAGCTCCTGACCGAGCTCGGCCGCCTCGGTGGCGTTCCCGCCGGGACGATGGACGACGAGGAGCTGCCTGCGGTCGGCGACTGGGTCGCTGCGCGGAAACTCGCCGGCGAGCGCAAGGCCGTGGTCGAGGCGGTGCTCGCGCGCCGCTCTGCCTTCACGCGCAAGGAGGCGGGGCAGCGGACCGTCGTCCAGGTCGTGGCCGCGAACGTGGACACCGTCTTGCTCGTGACCGCGTTCGGCGGCGACCTCAGCCCGCGCCGGGTGGAGCGGTACCTCACCTCGGCCTGGGACAGCGGGTCGAGCCCGGTGGTCGTCGTGAACAAGCTCGACCTGGCGGACGACCCGGCGCTCGAGCTAGCGGAGGTGGAAGCGGTGGCGATGGGCGTCCCGCTGATCGCCGTGAGCGCCGAGACCGGGGCCGGCCTCGACGAGCTGGACGCCTACCTCGCCCCGGGCCGGACGGTCGCGCTGCTGGGCTCCTCCGGAGTCGGCAAGTCCACGCTGGTGAATCGCTTCGCCGGTCGTGAGCTGTTCCTGACACAGGAGATCAGCGGCAACGGCCGCGGCCGGCACACGACCACGCACCGCGAGCTCGTCCCGCTTCCGTCGGGGGCGCTGCTGATCGACACCCCCGGGATGCGCGAGCTCCAGCTCTGGGCCGGCGAGGAGGTGCTCGACAGCACGTTCTCGGAGATCGCCGAGCTCTCCGCGGAGTGCCGGTTCAACGACTGCTCGCACGAGCACGAGCCCGGCTGCGCGGTCAAGGCGGCCATCGCGGACGGCTCGCTGCCCTCGGAGCGGTTCGCCAGCTACCGCAAGCTCCAGCGCGAGCTGCGGGCGCTCGAGATCCGGAAGGACGCGCGCCTGAAGTCGGAGGCACGCAAGGAGTGGCGGCGCCACAGCAGGAGGATGCGCAAGAGTTCGTATTCCTAGATCTCGAGAGGAGGGCACGATCGGTCTGCACCCCAGAAGGTGCGATAGACGGCCGCACCGGCGAAGCCGGCACGGCCTCTTGGTCGGCGTCGCAAGGGAGCGCCTCCGGTGACGATCTCGAGCGAGCGCCTCCAGTGACGATCGCGCTGCAGGTGCTCGTGTCAGGCCTCGCGGCCGGCGGCGTCTACGGGCTCTTCGCGGCGGGCTACTCGCTCATGTACCGGCTGACGGGGATCGTGAACTTCGCGTTCGGCGATCTCGTCGGGCTCGGGATCTTCGCGACGCTGCTCGTGCTCGCAGGCACCTCGCCGGTGACACAGTCCGGAGCGCACGAGCCGCGCTTCCTCGGGGCGCTCGCGGTCGGGCTGGTCGTGTGCGTGGCAGCCGGGATCGGCACCTACGTCGGCCTCGTCCAGCCGTATCTCGCGCGCGGCTCGACGATCGGCTGGGTCGCGGGCACGGCGGCCGTGGCGTTCGCGATCCGGGCGGTGATCGGCGCGGCGTTCCAGCGGTCGAGCTACGTCTTCCCCGACCCGCTGCCGTTCCACCGGGTGGGGAACGCGGGGTTCGTGAAGATCGGGGGAGCAGAGGTGCAGGCGCGTGCGTTCTTCGTGATCGGCCTCGCGCTGGCGCTGGCGCTCGGCTCGGCGTGGCTGCTCGAACGGAGCCGGTTCGGGCGGGCGCTGCGCGCGGTCTCGGACGACGCGGAGGGAGCGCGTGTGGTCGGCGTCCCCGTCGATCTCGTCGTCGCGCTGGCGTTCGGGCTCGTCGGCGCGCTCGCAATGGTCGCCGCGATCGCAGCCGCCCCGGGGGAGGCGGTCAACGCGAACACCGGCACGCTGCTCGGGCTGAAGGGGCTGATCGCCGCGCTCGCGGTTCGTTTCGGGCCGCCGCTTCGCGCCTTCGCGGCCGGGCTCGTGCTCGGGGTCGTCGAGGCGGCGATTGCAAACGTCCACGTCGGCTCCTGGCAGCTCGGGGCCTCGTACCGCGAGGTGCTGCCGCTCCTCTTCGTCCTCGTGCTCATCTCGGTCTGGCCCTCGCGCGAGACGCTCGAGGAACGCGAGTGAGCGCGGTGGCGCTCGGGCGGACGCGGGCCGAGCTCGGGCGCGCGCTGACGGAGGTGCGCGCCGGGTGGCGCTGGCCTGCGTGGCTCGCTGCGGCCGCTATCGCGGTGGCGGCGCTCGTTCCCTTCCTGTCGCTGCCCGGTGTGCGGGTGGACGCGCTCGCCCAGACCGTCTATCTCGCTGTGGCGGCGACGGCGCTCGGGCTGACGGTGGGCGCGGCGGGCCTGCCGTCGCTCGGAGCCGGGGCATTCATGGCAATCGGTGCCTTCACCTCGGCGCTGCTCGTCGCGCGTGCAGACTGGCGGCTCGAGCCCGCGGCGCTCGTCGGCGCGCTCGCGGCGCTTGGGGCGGGAGCGCTCTTCGGCGGTGTCGTTCGCCTCCGGCCCGCGTTCGTCGCGGCCAGCACGTGGGTGCTCGCCTGGCTCGTGTGGCTGTTCCTGCTCGCGTTCCCCTCCGTCTCCGGCGGGTCGCAGGGGCTGATCGTCCCGGAGCGGAACCTCTTCGGGCTCGACGCGACGCCGACCGTGCACTTCGAGGTCGCACTGGGCCTGCTCGTGCTGACGGCTCTCGGGATCTGGGCTGTCAGGCGGGGGGCTCCCGGGCTGGAGCTGTCTGCGTTGCGGCAGGCGCCGGCGCTGGCGACGTCGCTCGGGGCCCGGCTCGGGCGGCGACGGCTCGGCGCATTTGCGGCGTCCGCGTGTCTGGCGGGCCTCGCGGGCGGGCTCTCCGTCCAGCTCGCGGCCGTGGCCGACCCGGCGAGCTACGATCCGTTTCTCTCGTTCAAACTGCTCGTCGCCGTGCTGCTGGGCGGGGCCGCCTCGACGCTCGGCCCGGCCGCGGGGGTCGCGACGCTGGGTCTGATCGCGCTCGTATCCGATCCGCTAGCACGCCTGCTGCAGCTTCCGCTCGAACGCTTTGACGCGGCTGTCGCGGCGCTGCTCCTCGTGTTCGTGCTCGCGCTCGGCGGCGGAGGGATCGTGCCGTGGGCAAGGGACTGGCTCGCGCGGGTCGGCTGGCCTCCCGCGCCCGCCCGGTCGGGGCAAGTAACAGTCTGTTACAAGGAGGATCGGGCCTCGGCGGAGGAGGCGGGTGACGAGTCGGCGTTGCGCGCGCAGGGGCTGCGGAAGGCATTCGGCGGGGTCGTCGCGGTCGACGGGCTCTGGCTCGAGCTCGTGTGCGGCCGGGCGATCGCGCTTGTCGGGCCGAACGGCTCGGGGAAGACGACCGCCCTGCGCCTGATCTCCGGCTCGGCGGCCCCGGACGCGGGCCGCGTCATGTTCCGAGGCCAAGACGTGAGCGGTATGCCCACCTTCGAGCGCGTGAACCTCGGCGTCGCGCGCACGCTCCAGTCGCTGACGACGTTCCCGGAGTTGACCGCTCTCGAGAACGTCGAGGTCGGCCGGAGCGTCCGGCGGCACTACGGAGGTGGGATCAGGACGGCGCTCGCGACCCCGCACGCTCGCGACGAGGCGGAGAGGGGCCAGGCCGCGGCGCTCGCCGCGCTCGCGATCGTCGGGCTCGAGCAGGAAGCCGACGCCCCCACGGCGCTGCTGACGAGCTCGGAGCGGCGACTCGTCGCGCTCGCGGCGGCACTCGCCACCGACCCGGAGGTCTTGCTCGTCGACGAGCTCGCCGCGGGCGCGGGCGCGGAAGAGCTCGAGCGGATCGCCGAGGTGCTGGCGCGCATCCGCGCGCGCGGCATCGCGCTCCTGCTCGTCGAGCACAACCTGCGCCTGGTGCGGCTTGCCGCGGACCGCGTGATCGTCCTCGCCGCCGGCCGCGCCGTCGCCGAGGGCTCGGTTGCCGAGGTCGCCGAGAGTCCCGCCGTCCGGCAGGCGTACCTGGGCACCCAGGCTCTCTGAACGCGCGGGTAAGCTCGGCCCGTGCGCCGGACAGCTCTTCTGCTCGCCGGCCTCGGGGTTCTTGCGGGAGGATGCGGCAGCGGCTCCGGGGCGCCGCCTGGGACGATCGTGCTCGCGGTCGACGTGCCTGTCACGGGCAGCCCGTACGTCGCCCAGACGATCCGGAACGGTGTCGGGCTCGCAGTCGACCGCCTCGACCGAGGCGGCGGGGTCACGGTCGGCTCGCGCAAGTACAAGCTGAAGGTCAAGCTCTACGACAACCACCTCTCTGCCCGGCGCGCAGTCGAGGACACGAGGGAGGCGCTCAAGGCGGGCGCGGTCGCGATCGTCACCGACGGTACCGGGGTTCCCGCGACCTGGCAGCTCGCGGAGAAGAAGGGCGTCCCGATCGCGATCACCTACGACGGCGCCACGGGCCTCGTCAACCCGGTCACGCGCCCGAACGTCTTCCGGATCGCGCCGACCAGCCACGGGATCGCGCTCCGCTACGCGGAGTACCTGATCCCGAAGGGCATGAAGATCGGGCTTCTGCACGACGACAGCGCCTACGGCCAGGAGGGCGCCTCCGACCTCGACAGCGCGTTCTCCGAGAACCCGCGCTCGGTCGCGCTCAGGATGACACTCCCGGCCGGCGCGACCGACCTCTCGGCGCAGATTCTGCGCGCCCGCCGCTCGGGTGCGACCGCGCTGCTCGTCTGGGGCCAGCCCTCGACGATCGCCGCCGTTTTGACCGCCGCGCGCACCATCGGCTGGCAGGTCCCCGTCTACACGCCGCCGACCGGCTCGGACCCCTTCATCAGGCAGCGGCTCGCCGACCATCCGGACTGGGTCGACGGGCTCACGTTCGCGTCGGGCCGGATGACCGCGGAGGTCGGGCCGGCCCCGTTCCAGAGCTTCGAGTCGCAGTACGAGGCGACGTACGGCCCGGACAAGGTCGGAGTCAGGAACTCGCACGGCCAGGGGGTCGTCCAACCGCCCGAGTTCCCGATGTACTCGTACGACTTCGTCAACCTCCTCATCGCAGCGCTCACGCACGCGGGCTCCGTCGACCCGCACAAGGTGCAGGCCGCGCTCAACCAGGTGACCACGCAGGGCGCGAACGGGGACGACCGCAGCTTCAACGTGCACAACCACGAGGGCGTGATCGACGACGACATCTACTTCGCGCGTTTCCACGACATGACGTACGCGCCCGTCACGGACGACCCGCTCTCGTCGACGCTGCCGAAGATCAAGCAGACGCGCTGAGGGCTCGGTGAGACGACTCGTTCCGACCGGCGCCTCGCTCGCGGCCGCGGCGCTCGTCCTCGGGGGCACGGCCGCCGCTGCGCGGCAGCCCACCCAGCAGATCGTCCTGCCAGGGCCCGTTCCCTATCCGACCGTGAGCCCGCCCGTGACGGGGAACGTGGCGCTCCCGCGGAGCTACCTGCTACGGCTCGGCATCGCGAGCGCTCAGCGCGTCCTGGTCGGCGTAGACGGAACGGGCCGAGCGGTCGCGCTGCACGTCCAGCAGCGGCTCGTCGTCTCCGGCAAGGGCGACTACCAGTTCGCGATCGGCGGGCCGGTCGTGGACGTCCGCGCCGCCCCCGGTTCCGAATCCGAGCCCGGTCTCAGAACCGACCAGGTCCTCTGGGCCGGGTTCTCGCCCGGGAGAAAGGTTCTCGCGGCCGACATCACGCTGCGAGCCGCCCCGGTCGCGCGGTACCTGCCGGTCCGGCTGCACATCGGCCGCGACGGCGACCGCGTGACGCTCACAGTCGTGAACGCGACCCGCGCGCCGGGTGTCGCCTACACCGGGTTTGCGCGGACGGCCGACCTCGCAACACTGCTGGACTCGACTCGGCGCGCCTCGCTCTCCGGCTCGCGGCTCCAGGCCGCGTTCGCGACGTTCAGCGGGACCGTGCATGCGCGCAAGACCGCAGCGGAGGCGCCGCTGCGAGTCGTCGGCGAGCTGAGCCTTCCGGGCGGCCGGCCGGTCAGGTTCGCGCGCACGCTCGGAGACGGCGCGCCGCTCTCCCTCACCGTCCGGGCGCACGGAACCGGCGAGCCGAAGGTGCTGCTCAGGGTGAGCCCCGCGCCCGTCGTGCGGCTGCTGCGGCCGCCGGGCGCGGCGACCTGGACGGCCGCGGTGCTGAAGCACTCGCTTCCCCCCGCGTTCCTCCTGCGGCGGCTGTTCGAGTCACGGCTCCGGCTCGTGCGCGCCGACCAGTACCAGAGCTTCCTCGCCGATCCCGACGCGGACGGAGTGAGCCGTTCCGTCTACGTATACGCGACGGTGAAGGCCGCGCCGGCGCCGGTCGCCGAGGCGGACACGTCGACCGGGGGAGGCAACGACATCCTCGTGATCGTCCTCGTCGCCGCCGTCTCGCTCGTGGCTGCCGCGGGCGGGATCGTGGTCTGGGCGCACAGCTAGTAGCCTCGGCCCGTGCCGCTCTACCTGACAGAGGCCGAGGTCGGCGAGCTGCTCACTCCGGCCGATGCGCTCGAGGCCGTCGAGGGCTGCTTCCGGCGTCTCGCGGACGGTGCGATCGACAACACGCCGCGCAGGCGCACCCGACTCGAGGGCGGGATGTTCGCGGTCATGTCCGCGGTCGACCGGGAGCTCGGCTTCGCCGGCCTGAAGTCGTACGTCTGGCTCGAGGGCGGGACGCCGTTCGTGGTCGTCCTCTTCGACACGGAGAAGGCGGAGCTCGCCGCCGTGATCGAGGCCGACAAGATGGGCCAGCTCCGCACGGGCGCCGCGAGCGGGGTGGCGGCCAGGCACCTGGCGCGCGAGGCCGCGGAGTCGCTGGGAGTGATCGGCTGCGGCTGGCAGGCGCGGAGCCAGGTCGAGTGCATCAGGGAGGCGCTTCCCGGGATCGAGCGCGTCGTCGCCTACTGTCGCAACGAGAAGCGGCTGCGCGAGTTCTGCAAGGAGACGGGCGCCGAGGCCGGCGAGAGCCACCGGGATGCAGCCGCCCAGGACGTCGTCGTGACGGTGACGACCTCGCCCGACCCCGTGCTGCGCGGCGAGTGGCTCCGGCCGGGGGCGCTCGTCTGTGCAGTCGGCGCGAACGACCCGCGCCACCGCGAGCTCGACAACGTCGTGCTCGAGCGCGCGGCGTTCGTCTGCTGCGACTCGCGCGAGCAGTCGAGGCTCGAGTCCGGCGACCTGATCGAGCCGGTCGAGGCCGGCGTGCTCGACTGGCTCGAGGTGCACGAGCTGCATGAGGTCGTGAGCGGTGAGCTTTCCGGCCGGCAGGCCGACGAGGACATAGTGCTCTTCAAGTCGAACGGGCTCGCTGCCTGGGACATTGCGATCGGCGCGGTCGCGCTGGAACGCGCGCGGGAACGCGGGCTGGGAGCGCAGGTCTAGCTAGGCGAGCCGGTCGCGCTCCTCGGCGACGGCGCTCTCGCCGAGAGCGTGGACGATCTCGGGCTGGTCGAGGAGTCGCGCCAGCTCCTGGTCGGTGCAGCGGTTGCGGATGTAGGGGTCCTCGAGGATCTCCGTCAGCGGCCGCCCGCGCTCGTGCTCGCGGATGACGTAGGCGGCGACGCGCTCCTCCTTGCCCGAGCGGGCGAAGAGGAACGAGAACGGGTTGCGGAGGAAGCTCGAGAACCGGGCCACGCCGGGATCCTAGTAGGGTCCGTTCCGTGAGGAAGCCGTCCGCCGCCCGGTTCGCGGAGCGCGAGGTGCATGGGGTCGACGACCGGGGCGAGGCAGAGCGGGTGGTGATCTGGATCGAGCGGCTCCCCGGAGCGCTCTGGGCCGTCGGGCGCGCGGTCAACCCGCAGTACCGCCGCAGCGACGAGGCGCGGCGCGACGACTACATCTTCCAGGGCTACGAGCTGACCGACGCGCTGGAGGCCGCGAACGGTGCGCTCGAGGACGACGCCCGCGTCTCGGAGCAGGACGGCCGGGGCGAGAAGGTGAAGCCGTTTGTCCGGCAGGAGCTGCTGCGCCCGCTCGAGCGCTGGTTCTTCGGGCGATGAGGCACGAGGAGCTCCGCGAGGAGCTCTGCGAGACGCTGCGGCGGATGGCGTCGGGCGGGCTCGTCCTCGGCGCGGCCGGCAATGCGAGTGCGCGCGCCGGGAGCCTCGTCGTGATCTCGCCGAGCGCGCTCTGGTACGACACGCTCCGTCCGGAGGACGTCTGCCTCGTCGATGAGGACGGCAGGCTGGTCGAGGGCCCGGCGCCGAGCGTCGAGGCGCCGATGCATCTCGGCGTTCTCGCCGCCCGCCCGGAGGTCGGGGCGATCGTCCACACCCACTCGCCCTACGCGACGGCGCTCTCGCGGATCCTCGACGAGATCCCCGCGGTCGAGCCGGAGCAGCCGCGGCCGGTGCCGGTCGCGCGGCCTGTGTCGTCGGGGACCGCGGAGCTCGGCGAGGCCGTGCTCGCGGCGGCGGGAGAGCGGGAAGCGGTCGTCGTCCGCGACCACGGCCCGGTCTGCTTCGGGCCCGACTTGTCGGGCGCGCTCGCCCGCGCGTTCGCGGTCGAGGAGAACGCGCGGATCTACGCGCTCGCCCGGCTCCTAGGCGGCGGCGATCGGTCGGCCGACGACGAGCGCGGCCCGTAGCTCCGGGTCGAGCTCGGCGTAGAACGCGTCGGGCTCCACCCCGAGGGCGTCGAGCGTCTTCGAGAAGAAGCAGCGGGCCGAGGCCGCGAGCACGACGTCCATGATGTCCGTCTCCGAGAGGCCGAGGTCGCGGAGCGGCCTGAGGTCGTCGTCCCCGATCGAGCTCGCGTCCTCGACGACCCGCTCCGCCAGGTCCATCACGGCCACGTCGACCTCGTCGAGCCCGGCCGCGTGGTGGTCGACCGCGATCTCGCGCACTGGCTCGCCGAACCGCTCGAGCAGGACCCTTCCGTGCGCGAGGCAGCAGTAGCTGGAGCGGAGGCGCCGTGCGGCGGCCAGGGTGGCCAGCTCGTAGCGGCGCAGGTCCATGCCTTCCTTGATCGCGGTGTTGAGCTCCACCCAGGCGGCGTAGACCTCGGGCCGCGCCTCGAAGGTGCGTTCCATGTTCGTCGTCACTTCGAGTCCTTCGGCCACTCGAGGTCGGCGTTCGGGATCGGGTCGCCGTGCGGGTCGTGGGTCGGGTAGCCGAGCGCGCTGTCGATCCGCGCCTCCAGCTCCTCCGAGAGGACGTGCTCGAGCCGGTCGGCCTCGTCGTGGACGGCGTCGACGTGGAGCCCGAGCGTCCGCGCCAGGTAGAGCTCGAGCAGGCGGTGGTGCCGGATCACCTCCACGGCGACCTGCTCGCCCGAAGGGGTGAGCCGGACGCCGCGGTAGGGCGCGTGCTCGACGAGCTGGAGCGCGGCGAGCTTCTTCACCATCTCGCTTGCCGAGGCCGGCGAGACCTTCTGCGCGGTCGCCAGCGCGGTCACCGACACGCGGCCGCCGTCCACCTGCAGGTGGTAGAGCGCTTTCAGGTAGTCCTGGATCGCGTCGCTGAGCGCAGACTTGGCCACGGGACCAGTGTAGGCAGCTCGAGCGGGCGTGCTGGCAAAGCCCGCACGCCCTCTTATGGTCGGCGTGGCAAGCGAACGCCTCGTCGCGCGCGGCCCTCCCGCCGGTGCTAGCCTCCGGCGCCTGTGCTGATCCGTCTCGGACACAGTCCCGACCCCGACGACGCATTCATGTTCTGGGGCCTCGCCTCGGGGGAGGTCGACCCGGGCGAGTTCGAGTTCGAGCACGTCCTCCAGGACATCCAGACGCTCAACGAGTGGGCGCTCGAGGGGCTGCTCGAGGTGACTGCGATCTCGCTCGCGGCGTACCCACTCGTCCAGGAGCGCTACGTCCTGTTGCCGCACGGTGCGTCGATGGGCTCGGGGTACGGGCCGATCGTGGTCGCGCGAGAGCCGATGTGCACACGCGATCTCGGCAACGTCGAGATTGCGGTTCCCGGCGAGCTCACGACCGCGTTCCTCGTGCTGCGGATGTGTCTCGGCAACGTGCCGTTCCGCTACCGGACCGTGCCGTTCGACAAGATCATCGACGAGGTCACCTCGGGGCGGTCCCAGACGGGGCTGCTGATCCACGAAGGCCAGCTCACCTACGAGAACGAGGGGCTGAAGAAGGTCGTCGACCTCGGCGAGTGGTGGCTCTTGGAGACGGGGCTGCCGCTGCCGCTCGGCGCGAACGTCGCGCGGCGCGACCTCGGCGCGGACACGCTTTTCGACCTGTCCGACGTCCTGCGCCAGTCCATCCAGGCCGGGCTCGACAACCGGGGCGAGGCGATGGAGTACGCCCTCCAGTTCGGGCGCGGTCTCGACCTCGAGCTGGCCGACCGCTTCGTCGGCATGTACGTGAACGACCTCACCTGCGAGTACGGCGACGAGGGCCGCCAGGCCGTCCGCGAGCTGCTGCTCCGGGCCGAGGAGCTCGGCACCTACGAGCAACCCGTCCGGGTCGAGTTCGTCGGCTAGCGTTCGCCGCGTGACTCGCGCGGTCATCCTCTCGGCGGTGCGAACGCCTGTCGGGCGCTACGGCGGCGTGCTCTCGGACGTGCGCCCTGACGACCTCGCGTCTCAGGTGATTGCGGCTGCGGTCGAGCGGTCGGGCGCCGTCCCCGGCGAGATCGAGGACGTCTACTTCGGCTGCGCGAACCAGGCGGGCGAGGACAACCGCAACGTCGCGCGGATGGGAGCGCTTCTGGCCGGTCTGCCGGAGTCCGTCGCCGGGGTGACCGTGAACCGGCTCTGCGCCTCGGGTCTCTCCGCGGTCGTCGCCGCCTGTCATGCGGTCGCGGCCGGGGACGGCGACCTGTTCGTTGCCGGCGGCGTGGAGTCGATGAGCCGAGCGCCACTCGTCTTCGGGAAGCCGGATTCCGCCTTCCCGCGCGGCAACCGCACGATCTGGGACACGACGCTCGGCTGGCGCTTCCCGAACCCGCGCATGGAGGCGATGTTCCCGCTCGAGTCGATGGGCGAGACCGGCGAGAACGTGGCCGAGCGCTACGGCGTGACGCGCGGGGACCAGGACGCGTTCGCCCTCGCGTCCCAGCGGCGCTGGGCCGAGGCGGACGCCGCCGGCCGCTTCGCCGACGAGCTGGTGGCTGTCGGCGACGCCGCGCAGGACGAGCATCCCCGGCCCGACACGAGCGCGGAGAAGCTCGCGTCTCTGAAGCCGGCCTTTCGCGAGGGCGGGACGGTCACGGCAGGCAACGCGAGCGGGATCAACGACGGTGCGGCGGCGCTCGTGGTCGCAAGCGAGGAGCGGGCGCGAGAGCTGGGGGCCGATCCCCTCGGCGCGTTCGTCGGCTCGGCGGTCGCGGGCGTCGATCCGCGTGTCATGGGGATCGGGCCCGTCCCGGCCGTGCGGAAACTGCTCGCCCGGGCCGGTGTGGGCGTGGACGACCTGGATCTCGTGGAGCTGAACGAGGCGTTCGCCTCGCAGAGCCTCGTTGTGATTCGCGAGCTCGGGCTCGACCCGGAGCGCGTGAACGTGAACGGCGGCGCCATCGCGCTCGGCCACCCGCTCGGGATGAGCGGGGCGCGCCTCGTGGTGACGCTGCTGCACGAGCTGCGAAGGCGGGGCGGTCGCTACGGCCTCGCGACGCTGTGCGTCGGCGTTGGCCAGGGGCAGGCGGCGCTCTTCGAGCGCGGCTAGCTGAGCGGCGGTCTTATGTAGATCGTGCCCTCGTGCTTGATGGGCACGAAGGGCGCGCCGATGGTCATGATCACCCGCTCGGCGTGAGCGAAGAGCTCGTCTGCGAGCTCGTCGCTCTCGCCCTCGACCGGCACCTCGATCCCGACCTCGTCGACCGCACGCGCGTCGAGACCGCTTTGCCGGAGCTCCTCCAGCAGCCTGTCGCGGTCCGGAATCCGGGCCGCCTCGACCTGAACTGAGTCGCTCATTACCCCTGCATTATCCTACTTTTCACCCAGGGCGACTCCGTAGAAACCCGGTATCGTGCCGCGCGTGAGCCGGTATCGCTGGCTCGTGCTGGCCGCAGGCACAGCCGCGCAGACCTCGTTCTCTGCGGTGTTGATCGGGCTGCCGGTACTGGCTCCTGACATCAGGAACGAGTACGACCTCAGCCTCTTCGGCGTCGGCCTCGCTCTCGACGCGTTCTGGGTCGGGACGTTCCTGACGTTGCTTCCCTGGGGGCTCCTGGCCGATCGCGTCGGAGAGCGGCTGGTGCTGACGGTGGGTCTCGGTGGCTGCGGGGTGGCGCTCGTAGGGGCCGCGCACGCAGGTGGGTTCATCCTGTTCTTCGCCCTGCTGGCGCTGGCGGGCGCGGCCGGGGCGAGCGTCAATGCCGCGAGCGGGCGCGCGGTGATGTACTGGTTCCCGGCGGACGAGCGCGGCCTCGCCCTGGGCCTGCGGCAGACGGCGATTCCGCTCGGCGGGCTGATCGCGGCGGCAGCGCTGCCGCCTCTGGGCCTGCGCTCGGGGCTGCTGCTCCTCGCTGCGCTCTGCGTCGCCGGGGCGATCTTCGGCGCGATCGTGATCCACGAGCCGGAGGCCGCCGAGGACGTGCTCGAGCCCCGCAGGCTCGGTGCGACGCTGCGCGACTCGCGGCTCTGGCTCCTCTGCGGCGGGAGCGGCTTCTACCTGGTGGCCCAGGTCGCGATCACCGGGTTCGTCGTCCTTTTCCTCTACGACGAGCATGGCTTCTCGTCCGGGGAGGCCGCCGCCGTGCTCGCCGCGATCCAGGTGCTCGCCGTCGGGCTTCGGATCGGCGGAGGCCGCTGGTCCGATCTGATCGGCTCGCGGCTCCGACCGCTTCGGCTGGTCGGCCTTGCCTCCAGCGCGAGCCTCGCCGTGACCGCCGTCCTGCTCGACGCGCCGATCGCGCTGGTGGTCGCCGCGTTCGTGGTTGCGGGCGGGTTCTCGATGGGCTGGAACGGGCTCTCGTTCACGCTCGCCGCGGAGCTCGCCGGGCGCGCTAGGAGCGGCGCGGCGCTCGGGATGCAGCAGACGGCGCTCGCCGCCACGGGCGCGATCGTGCCGCCGGCGTTCGCAGGGGTGGTCGACGCGAGCTCGTGGCGGGTCGGCTTCGGCCTGGCGGCGGTGTTCCCGCTCGTCGGCGTGCTGCTCCTACGGCCGCTTCGCTCCGGCTGAACGTACGGTTCGCGCATGCGTGTGCTCGAGCGGCTCGACCAGCTCTACGAGATCGGCGGCGGCCCGGGCGCGAACCGGCTCGGAGGGAGCCCGGGGGAGGACGAGGCGCACGAGCTCGCTGCCTCGTGGATGCGCGAGGCGGGGCTCGAGGTCGACGTCGATCCGGCCGGAAACCTCTTCGGACGGCTGAGCGGGAGCGATTCGGAGCTGCCGGAGGTCTGGACCGGGTCGCATCTCGACACCGTGCCCGCCGGGGGCCGCTTCGACGGCGCCCTCGGCGTCGTCGCCGGGCTGGAGGCGGTCGAGCGGGCGGGTCGGCAGGCGCGGACGCTCACCGTCGTCGCCTTCCGGGACGAGGAGGGCTGCTGCGGGCCCGGCTGCGTCGGCTCGCGTGCGTTGTGCTCCGGCTGGCTCGACCCGAGGCCCGAAGCGTTCGTCGAGACACACGTGGAGCAGGGGCCGCGGCTGGAGGAGGCGGGCGTCCCGCTCGCGATCGTGACGGGAATTGTCGCGACGGCTCGCGGCGAGGTCGTGTTCGAGGGCGCGGCGGGCCACGCGGGGACGACGCCGATGGCCGGACGGCGTGATGCGCTCGCAGAGGCTGCGGAGTTCGTGCTGGCGCTGCGTGATGCGGCGGCCGAGGTCGACGGCGCGGTTGCCACGGTCGGGCGGCTCGAGGTCGAGCCGGGTGCGACGAACGTGATCCCGGGGCGGGTCGTGGTGAGCGTCGACGTCCGCGCTCCGGACGTCGAGCGGGTCGCGGCGGTTCTCGCGGCGGTGCCCGGGGAGACGAGCCGGACCGACGCAGTCGCGATGGCGGCCGCTCCGAGCGATGCGCTCCGGCTGGAGGTCGAGCGGCTCGGCCTGCCGGTCGTCGAGCTGCCGTCGGGGGCGGGTCACGACGCCGGTGTTCTCGCGGCGGCGGGGGTGCCGACGGCGATGCTGTTCGTCCGCAGCCTGAACGGCGGGGTGAGCCACTCGCCGGACGAGGAGACGAGCGCCGAGGACGTCGCCCTCTGCGTCGACGTGCTGGCGGGGGCGCTGGCCCGCCTCTCCTCTGTGGAGTGATCGTCACGCAACCGACGCCGTCCGTTCACAGACCCGTGCGGAATCCAGCGGTACGCTCAACCGCGGGAGGCGGGTGGAGCTCGAAGTCCCCACCCAATTGAAGGGTGGGGAAGTGGGGCGCTACCGCTCCTCGAAGCGGATCTCCTGGGCGCCTTCCCACAGGGTTCGGCGGCCCAGGTCGGGGAGCTGCTCCACGCCCTCGATCACCGTGGCGAAGTGGTTTCCGGCCAGGGCGCCCGCCTTGCTGGCGAACGAGGCCGAGCCGTACGGGAACAGGATCTCGGTCTCGCTGAGCCCGCCCGGGTAGAAGAGGAGCTGCCCTGGCGCCGGGTAGCAGGTCGCATTCTCCGGCCCGAATCCGACCTCCAGGTCGCCGAACGGGATCCAGCACGCCTCACCGCTCCAGCGCGCGTGGATGATCCGGCTGTCGAGCGGCAGCAGGGTGCGAAACGCGGCGACGGTCTGCGGAGCGGTCAACTCCTCGAGCCGGGCCAGGAAGCGGAGCTCGCCTGCCGTGATCTCCAGCACGCGCGTGAACCTACTTGATCTTCGCGCCCTGACGAATCCACGCGCCGAGAACGGCCCGCTCTCCCGTCGTCATGCCGGTCGCGTTCCCGAGCGGCATCGCGGTCGACTCCACGGCGACCTGCTCGATCAGATCCGCACGCGCCTTGATCTGCCGGGGCGTGTCGAATTTGATCCCGAGCGGGGCCGAGTCCATCCGCGTGGGGTTCGACGAGTGGCAGGGGACGCAGCGCTCCTCGACGATCGCCTGCGCCTTCATGAACGGGACGGTGGCCGCCGGCCCTCCGCCGGACGGCGTCCCGCCGGACCCACCCTGTGGCCGGATCGCGACCGCCACGCCCGCGATCGCGATGGCGGCCGTGACCGGGATCGGCCAGACGTTGTAACCGACGTGGCGCAGGTTGAAGTAGAGCCGGATCCAGGCGCCGATCAGCATCATCACCACCAGGATCAGCCACGAGTAGCTGTGCCCGTACGTTGCGGGGAAGTGCGGGCTGAGCATCGCGAACAGCACCGGGAGCGTCAGGTAGTTGTTGTGCACCGACCGGTCCTTGGCGCGGATCCCGGGCGCTGGATCCGGCTCACGCCCCGCCTGCTTCGCGCGGACGAGCCCCCAGTGGGCCGGGATGATCACGAAGAAGACGTTCGCCACCATGATCGTCCCGAGCATCGCCCCGACCTGCACGTAGGCGGCGCGGGCGCTGAACAGCTGGCTGCAACCCCAGGCGGCGACCGTCGTCAGCGCGATCACGGACACGGCGAGCACGAGCTGGCTCGGGATCGCACGGCAGAGCGCGTCGTAGACGATCCAGGCCGCGGCGAGGAGGCCGATCGAGATCGCGATCGCCTCGGCCGGCGTGAGGTCGGCGACGCTCGGGTCGATCAGGTAGCTCCGCGCGTTGACGTAGTAGAGGACGATCAGAAGCGCGAAGCCCGAGAGCCACGTCGTATACGCCTCCCACTTGAACCAGTGCAACTTCTCCGGGAGCACGGGCGGGGCGACCCGATACTTCTGCACCTGGTAGAAGCCGCCGCCGTGGATCTCCCACTCCTCGCCGGCGACCCCGCGCCGCGCGTCCTCGGATTCCTCGGGTGGACGCAGGTGGTTGTCGACGGCGACGAAGTAGAACGAGGTACCGATCCAGACGATGCCCGCGATCACGTGCAGCCAGCGGGCGAGGAAGTCGAGCCACTCGTTCGCGTAGGGATCCATCAGCGCTAGCTGCGGCTCCAGCGGTCGCGGGCGATCGCGACCAGCTCGGAGAGCCCCGTGTCCAGCTCTGCCTCGCGTGTGCGCTCGAGCCGCTCGCGCAGCACCTCGAGGATCTCCGACTTCGGGCGGCCGTTCACGAACACGACGAAGCGGAAGCCGAAGCGCTCCTCGTAGGCGCGGTTCAGGGCGGCCAGCTCGGCGAGGACGGCGGGGTCGGCGTCGGCGCCCTGCTCCGCGGCCGAGCGGGCCGAGAGATCTCCCGCTCCGATCGCGGGGTGGGCGTCGAGCGCCTCGAGCTTCTCGTCCTCGCTCAGTTCCGCGATCACCTCGGGTGCGGCGTCGAGCGGGTCGTCGTGCTCGGCGAGCCGTTCGACGAAGCGCGTCCTGCCCTCGAAGAGCTCGGCCAGCTCCTCGACCGTCAGTGGTCCGCGTGGTGGCATTGGTGGATGCCCGGGTTGCGAGCACCAAGCCAGGCAAGGACGCAGGGAGCCCACGGGCTGGATCGCCCGGGGGTGACTGAGGTCGCGGCCTGGCGCCGCGGGCTCGCGGGCCGGGCGCCGCCGAATGCTGCCGCGCGGGCCACTAACTGCCGCGGTAGGTCGCGCACGAGTAGGAGGAGACGAGCAGCGGAACGTGGTGGTGGCCGGCGTCGAGCTCGACCTCCAGCTCGACCCGTCGGAAGTAGGGAGAGGCCGGGTGGAAGACGAGCCGGTAGGCGCCCGGCTCGAGCCCCTCGGCGAGCGGCGAGATGCGGCCGTCCGCGTCGGTCTCCCCGCCCGCCACGAGCTCCTCGCCGCGGTAGAGGTCGACGCGCACGCCCGACCCGGGGCGGCCGCGCTCCGTGTCGAGGACGTGGGTCGAGAGCGAGACGCTCACGACGCGAATTTCTCCGCGTGGCGGCGATGCTCCTGCGCGATCTCCTCCTCGTCCGCCCGCACGAGGCGGCCGTCGCGCACGACGTCCTCGCCGCCGACCACGAGCCGGTCGACGCGGTGCGGGCCCGCGAAGACGAGCGCCGCGACGGGATCGTCGGCGCCTCCGAGCTCGAGTCCGTCCGTCCTCCAGACCGCGAGATCGGCGGACTTGCCAGGCTCGAGCGAGCCGATGTCGTCCCGTCTCAGCACCGTGGCGCCGCCGCGCGTGCCGAGGGCCAGCGCCTCCCGCGCCGTCAGCGCCTCCGGCCCGTTGCGCCCCCGCGCGACGAGCAGGGCCTGCTTCACCTCGAGGAAGAGGTCACCGCGCTCGTTCGAGGCCGAGCCGTCGACCCCGAGCCCGACGCGGACGCCCGCGTCGCGCATCGCCCGCACCGGGGCGACGCCTGCCCCGAGGCGCAGGTTCGAGGTCGGGCAGTGTGCGACTCCGGTGCCGGTCGCGGCAAAGCGCGAGACGTCGCCGTCGTCGAGGTGGACGCAGTGGGCGCACCAGACGTCCCCGTCGAGCCAGCCGAGCTGCTCGAGGTACTCGACCGGCCGGCAGCCGTAGAGCTCCCGGCAGTACGCCTCCTCCTCGACGGTCTCCGCCAGGTGGGTGTGCAACGTCAGCCCGAGCTTCCGCGCGAGCTCCGCCGACTCCCGCATCAGGCGGCCAGTGACGGAGAACGGCGAGCACGGCGCGACCACGAGCTCCGGATAGCGGGCCGCCAGGCGCTCTGTCTCGGCAAGCACCTCCTCCGGGTCCTCGACCAGCGAGTCGGGAGGCAGCCCGCCGTCGGACTCGCCGAGGTCCATCGAGCCGCGCGAGGGGATCAGCCGCACGCCGAGCTCCCGCGCGGCCGTCATCTCGGCCTCGATCAGGTCGCCGCCTCCTCGCGGGAAGACGTAGTGGTGGTCGAAGACGGTCGAGCAGCCCGAGAGCGCGAGCTCGGCGAGGCCGGTCCGCGCGGCCGCGTGCTCGGACTCGGCGTCGATCCGCGCCCAGATCGGATAGAGCTCCTTCAGCCAGGTGAACAGGTCGGCCTGCTGCGCCCGGGCGCGCGTGAGCGTCTGGTACAGGTGGTGGTGCGTGTTGACGAGCCCGGGCGTGACGACCGCGCCGTGGAGGTCGTCGCGCGCGTCCGCCTCCGGCTCCTCGCCGCCGCCGGTCGCGACGACCGAGCCGTCCTCGACGAGAACCCAGCCGTCGGGATGCTCCGTGCCCGTCTCGTCCATGACGACGACGTGCGCGTTGGCCAGGAGCCGTCTCACGCCTGGAGCGGTACCAGCTCGAAGCGGTCGACGTCCACGAGGCCCTGGTCGGTGATCTTCAGGCTCGGGATCACCGACAGCGCGAGGAACGCCATCGTCTGGAACGGCGACGGCAGCGCGCACCCGAGGACGGCGGCCGCGTCGATGCAGCCGTTGCTGGCGGAGACGACCTCCTCGAGTGGGGCCCGGGAGAGGAGGCCGCCGATCGGGAGCGGGAGCTCGGCGCGCACCCCGCGGTCCTCGACGACGACGACCCCTCCGCCGGTCTCGGCCAGGCGGGCGACCGCGCGTGCCATGTCCTGGTCGTCCACGCCGACGACGACGATGTTGTGCGCGTCGTGCGAGAAGCTCGAGGCGAGAGCCCCGGAGCGCAGGCCGAACCCGCGCACGAGCCCGACCGCCATCCGGCCGGTTCCCAGGTGGCGCTCGACCACGGCGATCTTCGCGAGGTCCTGCTCCGGGTCGGCGACCACCAGCCCGTTGTCGACGGCGGGCTCGGCGACGAGCGACTCGGTCACGATCTGGTCGGGGATCACGCCGATCACGCGAGCCTTGCCTCGCTCCCAGGGGATCGCGAAGTCGCGCGCCGCGACGTGGCGGATGCGCACCGTGTGCTTGACCCACTCGGGAACCTCGACGCGCCCGATCTTTCCGACCGGGCGGCCGCGCTTCAGCACCGCCTCGGGCACGAACGACTCGAGGTCGGCGAGCAGGAGCACGTCGGCCTGGTAGCCCGGCGCGATCGCCCCGAGATGCGAGAGGCGGTGCCAGGTCGCGGTGTTCAGCGAGGCCATCACGATCGCGTCCTCGGGCGGGATCCCGGCGGCGACGGCGTCGCGCACCATCGAGTTGATGTGGCCGTCCTCGGCGATGTGCTCCGGCTCGCGGTCGTCGGTGCAGAACGCGATCCGGTACGGGCCGAACTCCTTCGCGAGCGGCAGCAGGGCGTGGAGGTTGCGCGCGGCCGAGGCCTCGCGGATCAGGAGCCACATCCCTGCGCGGAGCCGCTCGCGGCCCTCGTCGATCGTGAACGCCTCGTGGTCGGAGTAGATCCCGGCGGCCGCATAGGCGTTCAGCGTCTTGCCGAGGACGCCCGGCGCGTGGCCGTCGACGTGCTCGGCACCGGGGAGCGCGAGCTTCTCGAGCTCGTGCGGGTCGCCCGAGACGACCCCGGGGAAGTTCATCATCTCGGCGAGCCCGATCACGCGGCGGCGCCGCAGTAGGCCCTCGAGGTCTCCCGCGGAGAACGAGCGGCGCGGCGACTCGAATCCCGACGCGGGCACCGACGACGAGGCCATGAAGAACACGTCCAGGGGAAGCTCGCCGCAGACGTCGAGCAGCCAGTGGACGCCGTCCGTCCCGAGCACGTTGGCGATCTCGTGCGGGTCGACGACGACCGTGGTCGTCCCGAGCGGCAGCACGAGCCGCGCGAACTCGTCCACGAGCAGCTTCGTGGTCTCGAGGTGCATGTGGGCGTCGATGAACCCGGGCACGACGTACCGGCCCGAGGCGTCGAGCGTCTCTGCCCCCTCGTAGTCACCGAGCCCGGCGACGTGGCCGTCGACCACCGCGACGTCGGCCTCCAGCCACTCGCGCGTGAACACGGAGAGCACGCGTCCGCCGCGGATGACGAGGTCAGCCTGCTCGTCGCCTCGCGCCACCGCCAGTCGTCGGGCGAGGTCGGCCATGCCTCACGATACCCCGCGGGTGCAGGACTTTCAGGGCCGCCGAAGCAGAAGTACCCTTGCCGCCGTGGACGTCCTCAGCCCCCGCTCCCTCGAAGAAGCGCTTCGCCTGAAGGCCGAGCACCCGGGCGCGGTGCCGATCCAGGGGGGCACCGACGTGATGGTCGAGCTCAACTTCGACCGGGTCCGGCCGGACGCGCTCCTGAACCTGAACGAGGTTCTCGAGCTGCGCGGCTGGTCGCGCGAGAATGGGACGCTGCGGCTCGGCGCGGGGCTTACCTACACCGAGGCGATGCAGGCTCCGCTCGCGGAGGGCTACCCGGTGCTGGCCGAGGCCGCGCGCACGGTCGGCGGGCCGCAGATCCGGAACCGGGGGACGCTCGGCGGGAACCTCGGGACCGCCTCGCCCGCCGGTGACGCGCTGCCGCCGCTGCTCGTCCTCGACGCCGAGGTCGAGCTCGCTTGCGTGGGCGGCACGAGGACGCTGCCCCTGCGCGAGTTCGTCGTCGGGCCGAAGCAGAACGCGCTCGGGCCCGACGAGCTGATCGTCGCGGTCACGATCAGCCCGCGGGGGCAGCGACAGACGTTCATGAAGGTCGGCCCGCGCAACGCGATGGTGATCGCGGTCGTCTCGCTCGCGCTCGCGGTCGACGAGGAGCGCGGCGAGCTCCGAGCGGTGTTCGGCTCGGCCGGCCCGGTGCCGGGATTGGTGACCGCGGCACTCGACGAGCACGAGGAGTTTCCGGACCGCGTGGCCGGGGCCGCGAGCCCGATCGACGACGTACGCGGCACCGCCGAGTACCGGCGGCATGCGCTGCGGGTGCTGACCGCCCGGGCGCTGGAGCGCTGCCTGGCGTGAAGGTCTCGCTCACGGTCAACGGCGAGCGGCGCGAGGCCGACGTCTGGGAGGGCGAGAGCCTGCTGTTCGCGCTGCGCGAGGGCCTCGGCCTGCCCGGCTCGAAGAACGCGTGCGAGCAGGGCGAGTGTGGCTCGTGCTCGGTGCTGCTCGACGGCGCACTCGTGTGCTCGTGCCTCGTGCTCGCGGCGCAGGCCGAGGGCCACGACGTCGTCACGGTCGAGGGCTTCGCAGAGGACGGCCGTCTGCATCCCGTGCAGGAGGCGTTCGCCGAGGCGGGCGCCGTCCAGTGCGGCTTCTGCACGCCCGGCCTGATCGTCGCGACCGCCGACCTGCTGGCCCGCAACCCGGCTCCGGGCGACGACGAGATCCGCGAGGCGCTGGCCGGAAACCTCTGCCGCTGCACGGGCTACGCGAAGATCTTCGACGCCGTCCGCCTGGCCGCCGCCCGGAGGGCCTGAAGCCCGATGCCAAGTAACAGACTGTTACAAGGTTCCGGTTCGGCTCTCGAGCTCGGGCGCGTGGGCGAGACCGTCAGACGCGCGGACGCCGTTCCCAAGGTGACCGGCGAGTTCGCCTACGCGAGCGACCTCCACGCCGAGGGCATGCTCTGGGGCCACACGCTCCGCAGCCCGCACACGCACGCGCGGATCGTCGAGCTCGACATCTCGCAGGCGCTCGCGATGCCCGGCGTCCACGCGGTGCTGACGCACGCCGATGTCCCCGGCAAGAAGACCTACGGGCTCGACTTCGACGACCAGCCGGTGCTCGCGATCGACCGCGTCCGCTACCTCGGCGAGCCGGTCGCGCTCGTCGCGGCGGAGCACCCGGAGCAGGCGCGGCGGGCCGCCGAGCGAATCCGCGTCGAGTACGAGCCGCTCGAGCCCGTCGTCGACGCGGAGCGCGCGACCCAGCAGGAGCCCCTCCATGCCGAGAATCCGACCGCCGGCCACGGCTTCCGCGACGACCCGCGGCCGAACGTCGTCCGCTCGATCGTGATCCGCCACGGCGACCCCGACACCGAGGGCGAGGTCTCGGTCAGCGGCGTCTACGAGCTCGGGCTGCAGGACCAGGCGTTCCTCGGGCCCGAGTCCGGCTTGGCCGTGCCCGACGGCGAGGGCGGTGTCGACGTCTACGTCGCGACGCAGTGGATCCACGTCGACCGCGACCAGGTCGCGCCCTGCCTAGGGCTCGAGCCAGAGCAGGTGCGGATCCACCTCTCCGGGGTGGGCGGCGCGTTCGGCGGGCGCGAGGACCTCTCGATGCAGATCCACGGTGCGCTGCTCGCGCTGCACACGAGCCGGCCGGTGAAGATCGTCTACAGCCGCGAGGAGTCGTTCGTCGGCCACGTCCACCGCCACCCGGCGAAGATCTGGGCTGAGCACCGGGCCACGAAGGCTGGGCGGCTCGTCTGCGTGCGCGTCCGGATCCTGCTCGACGGCGGCGCGTACGCGTCCAGCTCCACGGCGGTGACCGCGAACGCCGCCTGCTTCGCCTGCGGGCCGTACCGGGTCGACAACGCGCTGATCGAGTCGACGTGCGTCTACACGAACAACCCGCCGTGCGGCGCGATGCGCGGCTTCGGCGCGGTCCAGGGCTGCTTCGCCCACGAGGCGCAGATGGACAAGCTCGCCGCCGAGCTCGGGATCGACCCGGTCGAGTTGCGAATGCTGAACGCGCTCGAGCCGGGCGACACCCTCCCAACCGGCCAGCGCGTGACCGGCTCGTTCCCGGTCGCCGAGGTGATCCGCCGCGCCGCGGAGCTTCCGGTGCCGGAGGCCGAGGAGCTGCCGCGCGACCCGATCCGCCTCCCGGGTGGCGCGGGCAACACGACCCGGGGCCAGGGCATTCGGCGCGGCGTCGGCTTCGCGGTCGGATTCAAGAACGTCTGCTACTCGGAGGGCTTCGACGACGCGTGCTCTGCCGGGGTCCGGCTCTGGCGCGACGCCGGCGGTGAGCTCGCGGCCGAGGTCAGGTGCGCGGCCGCGGAGGTGGGGCAGGGAGTGAACGACGTCATCCTCCAGGTCGCCCGGACCGAGCTCGGGACGGAGAACGTCGCGCTCGCGCCCGCGTCGTCACGCGGGGTGGGCTCGTCGGGCTCGGCGTCGGCTTCGCGGCTCACGTGGATGGCGGCCGGGGCCGTGCGGCTCGCCTGCGGCGACGCGCTCGCCGAGCTCGAGGCCGGGCGCGCCGAGGTCGACCTCGAGCGCACCTACCACCATCCGCGCACGACGCCGCTCGACCCGGAGACCGGGCAGGTCACCGGCGAGAAGGCGCACGTCGCGTTCGTCTGCGCGGCGATGCGCGTCGTCGCCGAGGTCGACGTCGAGCTCGGGCTGACACGCGTCGTCTGGATCGGGACTGCGCAGGACGTGGGCAGGGCGCTCAACCCGCGGGCCGTCCACGGCCAGATCGAGGGCGGGATCGCGCAGGGCCTCGGGCTCGCGTTGATGGAGGAGATCCAGACCCGCGACGGGCTGATCACGAACGCGAGCTTCACCGACTACCTGATCCCGACGGCACTCGACATGCCACCGGTGGACGCGGAGCTCGTCGAGGTGGAGGAGCCCGACGCTCCCTACGGGGCGAAGGGCGTCGGCGAGCCGCCGACGGTGGTCTCGACGGCGGCGGTCGTCTCCGCGCTTCGCGCCGCGAGCGGCCGGGAGCTGACGCGCGTTCCGGTGCGCCCGGACGAGCTCGCGGGTCTCGGCTAGCGCTTGAGCGTCAGGGCGGCGCCCGCCGCCAGGAGCGCGATCCCGAGCACGCGCGGCCAGGCGAGCCCGAGGCGGTCGGCGCCGAAGAGGCCGAAGCGGTCGATCACCGCGCCCATGAAGAGCTGTCCGGCGATCAGGATTGCCACGGTCGCGACGATCCCGAGCCGGGAGCCCGAGTAGGTGATCGTGAACACGATCAGAAGGCTGAGCAGCGCCCCGGTCCAGAGCCAGACGGGCTGCCGCGCCGCTGCGGCGATTCCGCCGACGCTCTGCTTGGCGACGAGCAGCATCCCGACCGCGAGGAGGGCGGTCAGGATCGTCGCCCAGGCGAGCGCGGCGAAGACTCCTACCCGCTCGCCGAGCCGCGCCATGATCGCGACCTGGACGGAGCCCGCCAGCCCTGCGATCACCGCGAGGAAGGTTGCGAAGGCGTTCACGGCGGGCGCGACGGTACCACGCCAACGCTGTACGCTCCGCCGGTCCTCGACCGAAGGGGGATGTGCCGAAATGGTTCGTGTCTTCGTCCTCTATTCCGAGCAGCCTGACCCCCAGCAGTACGAGCAGCACCTCGCTCTGAGCCGCGAGCTGGTTCCGGGCGCGGTGATGCGGCACGGGCGGGTGATGGGCGGGATGCCCGACCCCGACGCCGCCTACTACTTCGAGTACGAGTTCCCGGACCGCGATGCATGGCAGGCCGCGCAGGACGGCCTGATGGCGGCGGGCAAGGACGCGATGGAGATGGGCATCCCGTTCCGCGTCTACTTCTCGGAGATCTCGTGACCGAGCCCGAGCGGCCGCAACCGCGGTCGCCGGAGGAGCTCGGCTTCGAGCGGATCGTCTACGAGAAGGTGCCGCCCCGGGCGACGATCACGCTCGACCGCCCCGAGGTGCTGAACGCGTTCGACTTCCGCATGCTGCGGGAGCTCGCGCGGGCCTGCGAGGACGCGTCCTGGGACGACGAGATCCGCGTGGTCATCCTGACCGGTGCAGGGCGTGCGTTCTGCGTCGGGGCCGACCTGCGCTCGTGGGCGGACGAATACCTCGGCAACCCCGGCGAGTACTGGAAGTGGTTCGGTGCGTTCAAGGACGCGCACGATCGGCTGCGGGAGATCGGCAAGCCGACGGTGGCGCGGATCAACGGGATCGCGGTCGGCGGCGGCAACGAGCTGCAGATGGCGTGCGACCTGGCGGTGATGGTCGACGACGCGTTCATCCGGCACGTCGGGCCCGAGCATGGATCGGTCCCTGCAGGGGGCGCGACGCAGTGGCTCACGATCATGGTCGGCGACCGGCGGGCGCGTGAGATCGTCCTCATGTGCGAGGAGCTGCCAGCCACGAGGGCGGCCGAGTGGGGGCTCGTCAACTGGGCCGTGCCCGCCGCCGAGCTCGACGCCAAGGTGGACGAGGTGGTGGAGTCGCTGGCGCGCAAGCTGCCGCAGACGACGCGCTACGCGAAACAGCACCTCAACTTCTGGCGCGAGCTCGCCTGGCACGAGACGATCAACCACGCCCGCGACTGGCTCGCACTGTCGATGGCGACCGACGAGCCGCGCGCCGCGATCGAGCGCTTCCTGGAGCGGAAGTGAGCCCGGCATGTCCGGTTCGGCCACGGCCGGGGTCTGACCCCGGGCGTGGCCCGAGGGGACATGGCTGAGCTCGTCCTCGTCGAGCGGGACGGGCCGGTCGCGGTCGTCCTGCTCAACCGCCCCGACCGGCTGAACGCGCTCTCGGACGAGCTGATGGACGAGCTCGCGACCGGCCTTGCCGAGCTCGACCGGGACCGGGACGTGCGCGCGATCGTGCTCGGCGGCTCCGAGCGCGCGTTTGCCGCGGGCGCGGACATCGGCGAGCTCGCCGAGTCCTCGGCGATCGACCTCTACTACCAGCGCCGCATCGACCGCTGGGATGCGATTCGCTCCCTCTGGACACCGCTCGTCGCGGCCGTGTCCGGCTACTGCCTCGGCGGCGGCTGCGAGCTCGCGATGTCGTGCGACGTGATCGTCGCGTCGGAGACCGCCCAGTTCGGCCAGCCGGAGACCAGCCTGGGGATCATCCCTGGCGCCGGCGGGACCCAACGCCTCACGAGAGCCATCGGCAAGGCGCTCGCGATGGACATGATCCTCAGCGGCCGCCGACTCTCCGCGCGCGAGGCACTGGCCGCTGGACTCGTCGCCCGCGTCGTCGCCAAGGAGGCCTGGCTCGACGAGGCGAAGCGGGTGGCCCGCGACATCGCCGAGAAGGGCCCGGTCGCGACCCGCCTCGCCAAGGAGTCGGTCGACCGCGCCTTCGAGACGACGCTCACCGCCGGCCTCGAGGCAGAGCGCCGCGCCCTCTACCTGTCCTTCGCCTCCGAGGACGCGAAGGAGGGCCTGACCGCGTTCACCGAGAAGCGCAAGCCGGACTTCGAGGGCCGCTGAACCGGTTCGCGCGTTTTCTCGAGCCGCCGCGGCTGCGGACGCTCGAGGTCGACGACGATCGCCGCGCAACCTGGCTCGAGCTGTTCCTCGACCTCGTCTTCGTCGCGGCGATCGCCGAGGTCGCGTCCACGCTCAGCGCCGATCCGACCGCGGCCGGCTTCGTCCGCTTCCTCCTGCTCTTCATCCCGATCGCCTGGTCGTGGTCCGGCTTCACGTTCTACGCGACCCGCTTCGACACCGACGACCTCGTCTACCGGCTGCTGGTGCTGCTCGGGATGTTCGCCGTCGCGGGTCTGGCGAGCACGGTCCCGGACGCGCTGCACGGCGGGCAGAACAGCTTCGTCATCGCCTACGTCTCCGTGCGGCTGATCCTGCTCGCGCTGTACGTGCGCGTGTACCGCAGCCTGGAGATCGCGCGGCCCGTGGCGCAGTGGTTCATCGTCATGTTCGGCGTCGCCGTCGGCATCTGGCTGGTCTCTCTTGCAGTCCCGGTGCCGTGGAAGTACGTCCTCTGGTTCGGTGCCATCGGCCTGGAGCACCTCGTCCCGATCCGGGCCTGGCGGATGCTGCAGGGCGTCCCGGTCCACCCGAGGCACATCCCGGAACGCTTCGGCCTGCTGATCATCATCGTCCTCGGCGAGGCGGTGATCGGCGTCGTGCTCGGCACGGCCGAGGTCAGCTGGACGGTGCTCTCGGGCGCCGTCGCCTTCGCGGGCTTCATCATGGCGGCGTCGATCTGGTGGCTCTACTTCGGCTTCCTGGACGCGGCGTCGGTGGTCACCCGCAACGTGCGCAGCGGGATCACGTTCGTCTACGCGCACTACTTCGTCGCGTCGGGGATCGCCGCGCTCGGCGTGGGCGTGAAGCTCGCGATCTTCGCGGTCGAGCCCGGACCGCGCTACGACGAGATCGGCTGGATCGCCGCTGCGGGAACCGCCCTGTGCATGGGCGGGCTCGCCACGATCCAGCTCGCAACGCCCCCGGCACTCGTCGACACCGATGTCCTTCTCCGGCTCGCGACCGCCGGGGTCGCGGTCGTGCTGGTCGTGCTCGCGCAGTGGCTCTCGCCGTCGCTCATCCTCTGGCTGCTCGCGATCGCACTCATGGCACAGGTCGCGCTCGAGCTCGCCACCCACGAGGGGCACTCGGCTCCCATGGGCGGGCCGCTCTAGCCGTCGAGCTCGGCGGGAACGAGCGAGAGCTCGAGCTCGCGGTCCTCGCGCAGCACGCGCATCAGGACCGCCGCGCCGATCCGCTCGACCACCATCAGCCGCTGGATGTCGCCGACGTCGGCGACCGGTGAGCCGTCGAGTTCGACGATCAGGTCCTCGGGGCGGAGGCCCGCAGCCGCGGCGGGCGATCCGTCCACCACGGTCACGACCTCGACGCCTGCCTCGCGGCCGAGCTTCCGCGCCAGCCGCGGGGGCAGAGGACGCGTCCCGCCGGCGATGCCCAGGTAGGCACGGCGGAAGCGTCCCTCGGTCATCAGTGCGCCGACGATCTGGCGCGTCGCCTGGTTGACGGGGACGGCGAGCCCGAGCCCGACCCCTGCCACCGCCGTGTTGATCCCGACCACCCGCCCGGCCCCGTCTGCCAGGGCGCCGCCGGAGTTCCCCGGGTTGAGCGCGGCGTCGGTCTGGATCACGTTGTCGACGATGCGCCCGCTCTGCGTCGGCAGCGAGCGGCCGAGCGCGGAGATGACGCCTGCGGTCACGGAGCCCGCGAAGCCGTTGGGGTTTCCGATCGCGACCACGAGCTGCCCGACGCGGAGGCGCTCCGCGTCCCCCAGCTCGGCCGCGACGAGATCCGGGGCCTCGCAGCGCAGGACGGCGAGGTCCGAGTGGGGGTCTGAGCCGACGACCTCGAACCGGAGCTCACGGCCGTCGACGAGCGAGGCCCGGCCGCCCGAGCTTCGTGCGACCACATGGGCGGAGGTGAGCATGAACCCGTCGGGCGTGATCACGACCGCGCTCCCGCCGCCGGTGCGGCGTCCGTGTGAGACGCGCAGGTTCGCCACCGATGGCGCGAGCCGCTCGGCAACGCCGATCACCGCATTCGAATACGCATCGAGCGCCTCTTCCTCGGACGACACGAAGGTCAGGTCGGCCATGGGCCGAAGCTAGCAACCGGGTTGTAGGCTGCGCCGGATGGCGGAGGTGGAGACCAGCCGGGACGGCGCGGTGCTGACGATCACCCTCAACCGCCCCGATGTCCTCAACGCGTTCACGAGCGAGATGCATCGCCATCTCGTCGGCGCGTTCAAGGACGCCCGCGACCCCGAGGTGCGGGCGGTCGTGGTCACGGGCGCCGGCCGCGGCTTCTGCGTGGGACAGGACCTGAACGAGTTCGGCGAGGCCGCGCGGGACATCGGCGGCCGCCTCCGCACCGACTACCACCCGAGCGTGCTCGCCGTGCGGGAGCTCGAGAAGCCCGTGATCGCCGCGGTCAACGGGCCTGCAGCGGGCGCCGGCCTCTCGTTCGCGTGCGCCTGCGACCTCCGTATCGCCGCCGAGGGCGCGAGCTTCGTGCCAGCCTTCATCAACATCGGCCTCGTGCCGGACATGGGCGGCACGTTCTTCGTGGGGCGTCTGCTCGGAACGGCACGCGCGTTCGAGTGGATGACGTCGGGCCGGCGGCTGAGCGCCTCCGAGGCGCTCGACTGGGGGCTCATCTCCAGGGTCGTTCCGGACGACGCCCTGGCAAGCGAGGCCGCCGCCTGGGCCGCCGAGCTCGCCGCAATGCCGACCCGCGGGATCGCCCTGTCGAAGCGGCTGTTCGACCAGGCCGAGCACTCGACGCTCGAGGAGCAGCTGGAGCTCGAGGCCCAGCTGCAGGGCGTGGCCACGCAAACCGACGACTTCGAGGAGGGTGTGGCCGCGTTCCTCGAGAAGCGCGACCCGGCCTTCAGGGGATCCTGAGGCATCGCTTGCGATGCCGCTGTCAGGGCATGCGGGCTTTGCTCGCGTGCCCGTCTGCGATCGTCGGCCGAGCCGACGGCGTCAAATCCGACGTCGTGACCCCTCGTTAGGATCGTCGCATGGAACCGACCGACGCGCCGCCGCCACAGGACGCGCTCGCTGAGCAGGAAGCTCCGGCCGAGCACGAGCACCCGATCCGGCTGGTCGTCACCGACGACCTGCGCCGCAACCGGCTGACGGTCTTCTTCCGCGCGATCCTCGCGATCCCGGTGTTCATCTGGATCGCGCTCTGGGGCATCGTCGCGTTTCTCGCCTGGATCGCCGCCTGGTTCGCCGCGGTCTTCACCGGCACTGTCCCGGACGGGCTCCACCGATTCATGGCGGCGTTCCTCCGCTACCGGACGCACATCTACGCGTACGCCCTGCTGATCGCGGACCCGTACCCGGGCTTCTCGGGCTCGTCCGGCTACCCGATCGACCTCGAGGTCGACCCGCCCGAGCGGCAGAGCCGGGCGACCGTCTTCTTCCGGATCATCCTCGCCATCCCCGCCCTCCTGCTCGCGAACATTCTCACGCAGGTCTCGCAGCTGCTGGCCGTCTTCAGCTGGTTCGTCGCGCTCGTCACCGGGCGCGTCCCGGAGGGCGTCCGCAACTTCGCCGCCTTCGCGCTCCGCGTCGAGACGCAGACGCTCGGCTACGTGATGCTCCTCACGGAGCGCTACCCGAGCTTCAACGTCGGCATCCAGGCCTGAGCGCCCGCGCGCGCGTTTGACTCATATCTCACGAGCGTGGTAGGACCGCCGCGACGTTCGGGTCCGAGGCAGGCGGAGGTGGCAGGCAATGGGGCGACGACGTCGGCTCAGCTCAGGCTGCACGCCTGGCGTCGCTACGCCGTGTGAGCGCATCGGGCCCGGCTCGCACCCAACTTAAGGAGGATGAGCATGACTGCGCGAACGCGATTTGCGCGGGTGCTGCTGGCGATCGCAATGGTGGTCGCGGTCGCCGTGGCGGTAGCCGCGGCCGCCGCGTATCCGACCGCACGCCACGTGGTCAAGCACCACAGCGGCTCGACCCTGTCGTGGCAGGACTGCGGCAACGGATACCAGTGCGCGAACCTCGTGGTCCCGCGCGACTACGAGAAGCCGAGCGGGCCGACGTTCACGGTCGCGATCACCCGGCTGCCGGCAAAGGAGGCGCGGACCGGGGCGCTGTTCGTCAACTTCGGAGGGCCGGGCGGCACGGCCGTCGACGCGATCCAGTCGTTCGGCGGCGACCTGTTCTCGGCCGTCAACGACCACTTCGACATCGTCGGGGTCGACCCGCGCGGTGTCGGGGAGACGCAGCCGTCGGTCGACTGCAAGGTCAATCAGGAGACGGACGGGATCTACTCGCAGCCGTTCGTGACGCCGTTCAACCTCGACGCCAAGGCGCTGGTCGCCAAGGCGAAGGGGTACGTGAACCGCTGCAAGCAGCTGAACGGCAGCGTGCTGCGCTACATCACGACCGGGAACACGGCGCGCGACATGGACCGGGTCCGGGCCGCGATGGGGGACAAGAAGCTGAACTACTTCGGCTTCTCGTACGGGACGTTCCTGGGCGCGACCTACGCGAGCCTCTTCCCGCACAACTACCGAGCACTGGTGCTCGACGGGCCGGTCGACGTGACGACCTACATCGACAACCCGTCGCAGGGGCTGCGCGAGCAGTCGCAGGGCTTCGAGCGGGGGCTCGCGAGGTTCTTCCAGGCCTGTGCCGCAGACCAGACGACGTGTGGCTTCGGCGGGAGCGATCCCTCGGACGCGTTCCAGCAGCTGGTCGACCAGGCGTACGCGAATCCGATCCCGGCTCCCGGGGCGGACGACTCGCGCCCGGTCGGCGGCGACGACCTGATCGGAGGGTCGATGCTCGCGATGTACGCGAAGCAGCTCTGGCCGCTTCTCGTGGGTGCGCTCCAGGGGGCGCAGGCCGGTGACGGGACACTGTTCCGGATCCTCGCCGACGCGTTCTACAGCCGCAACGACGACGGCACCTACGACCCGATCAGCGACCGGTACTTCCTGATCACTGCCGCCGACCAGCACTACAAGCAGGGGATCAAGCGCTACCTCCGGGCCGGCAACCAGTCGTGGGGGTTGTTCGACCACGCGTGGTGGAACACCGGCTACTCCGAGCTGAGCTACGGGCTCTACGGGCCGAGCTCGAACGGCGTGTTCGACGGCCCGTTCCGCGCCTCGACCTCGGCGCCGACCGCGCTCGAGGTCGCGACGACCTACGACCCGGCGACTCCCTACAAGGGCGCTCTCCGGACCGCTGCGACGCTCGGCAACGTGCGGCTGCTGACGATGCGGGGCGACGGGCACACCGCCTACGGCGGGAACTCGGCCTGCATCGACGAC
>Ga0335083_10000389_pt1 | contig 68026 bp, 68 predicted proteins | sample Lox_Sample_42_FD_206716 | JGI IMG/M metagenome (GOLD analysis project Ga0335083, IMG submission 206716) | Soil microbial communities from Loxahatchee National Wildlife Refuge, Florida, United States - Lox_Sample_4.2 | ecosystem: Environmental > Terrestrial > Soil > Wetlands | place: USA...
GGTCGGCCGAGGAGCAGTCTCCCGCGGCGGACCCGGTTGCGGGGGGTTCCGGCGTGGCCGACGGTCCAGACGCGGCGGCCGGCGACGCCGCTCCCGATCTCGTCGCGGCCGCGTTCGACTGGGCGTGGTACCGGGCGATACTCGACGACATCCGTGTCGCCGACCCGGACTACGCCGCCGAGGGAGGAGGGGCGCTCGACGAGCTCGCCGACGACTTCCGCCGCTATGACGCCGAGCACCTGGGCGCCAACAGGGCGCGGGTGCGCGGCGCCTGGGCGCGCAGGCTGCGCGAGACCGTCGACCAGCACCCGCTGCAGGCCCGGGTGATCCGCAAGCAGGCGGCGCTGCGCCGTGGGCACCTGCCGCTGCGCCGCCTGCTCGACCAGGCCGGGGACGTGCTGTTCGCGCTGAAGCCGTGCTGGGCCATGTCACCGCTGATGGTCAGCCAGGTGCTGCCGCTCGCCCGGCTGTTCGACCTGGTCATCTTCGACGAGGCCAGCCAGGTGGTGCCCGCCGACGCGATCGGCTCGATGATCAGGGCGCACCAGGTGGTGGTGGCGGGCGACGACAGGCAACTGCCGCCGACCAGCTTCTTCCACCAGATCGACCCGGGTGACCCGGGCGACGACGACGATCCGGACGAGGGCCTGGTCTCGCTGCGGGCCGGCTTCGAGTCGGTACTCGACGCACTGCGGCCGCTGCTCCCGACCTGCCCGCTGACCTGGCACTACCGCAGCAGGGACGAACGGCTCGTGGCGTTCTCCAACGAGCGGATCTACGGCGGGGCGCTGACCACGTTCCCCGGCGTGGCCCGCGACGACGTGCTGCGGCACGTCGTGGTGGGGGAGGGCGGTGACGGGACATCCGATGAGGTCACCGAGGTGGTCCGGCTCATAGTCGAGCACGCGAGGACCCGGCCAGGGGAGTCGCTCGGCGTGATAGCGCTCGGCGTCAAGCACGCGGAACGCATCGACACCGCCCTGCGCGATGCCCTGACCGCGGCCACCGCCGCCCCCGCGTCCTCATCAGGACTGCTCGCGTCCGCCGTGGCCAGGGAACTCGAGGCGTTCTTCGCCGAGACTGGTTCCGCTGAAGCAGGGCCCGAGCCGTTCTTCGTCAAGAACCTGGAGCGAGTGCAGGGCGACGAGCGGGACGCGATCATCATCTCCGTCGGCTACGGCAAGCACCCCGACGGGCGGATGCGCTACCAGTGGGGCCCGTTGCTGCGCGATGGCGGCGAGCGCAGGCTCAACGTCGCGGCGACCCGCGCCCGGCGGCGCCTCACCGTGGTCAGCTCCTTCTCCAGCCACGACGTCGACCCGTCCCGGCTGAGCGCGCCAGGCGCCCGGCTGCTCGCCGAGTACCTGGAGTACGCGCGCGCGGGCGGCGTCCCCGTCGCCGCGGCGGGCTACTCGGGCACAAGCTACTCCGGCGAGGGCGGCCAGCCGCAAGGCAGTGCCGGCGGACAGGGGGCCGACGTGGCGTTCCAGGAGGACGTGGCGGCACGGCTGGGCGAACTCGGCATCACCGTTGTCCCGCAGTACGGCGTCGGCGGCTACCGGGTCGACTTCGCGGCGTCGCACCCCGACGACGCGTCGCGGATGATCCTCGCCATCGAGGCGGACGGCGCGGGCTACCGGGACTCGGGCAGCGTGCGCGACCGTGACCGGCTGCGCAAGGAGCACCTGGAACGGCTCGGCTGGCGCGTGCACCGGCTCTGGTCCACCGCCTGGTTCACCGACCCGGAGGGCGAACTGGCCAAGCTGCGCAAGGCCTTCGACTCCGCCGTCCGCGCCGCACCGCCGCCTCCGGCGCCCGAGCCGGAAACCGAAACCCCGGTCCCGTCGGCAACCCGGCCCGAGCCGGAGTCTGAGCCCGAGCCGCCATCCAGCGCCTCGTCGCCGCAGCGGCCGCGTTCGCCCGAGCCCGGGCAGCACGATGAGGAGCCATGGCGGCAGGACGAGGAGTCGTGGCCGCAAACAGCCGATCCCGTCCGCGTCGTCCGCGCCATCCCGCTTGGCCCGGGCCAGCGCCAGCAACTGAGCGGCCCCGTCCCGAGGGCGCTCCCCGCGTCCGCCGCCACGGGCGGCCCGGTCGCCCTCCCCGTCGTCCCCGACTCCCAGGACCGGTAGCAGGACCCGTCGGTACGGTCGTCTGTCGGAACGTTTCCCCCTTCCCCGCACGATACGCCGGCCGGAAACCGGATGTTAGGTTAGGTCGACGCACCGAAGAAGGAGTATCCCCAATGGACAGCGACCGGTACGCACTGCTCGTGGTTGACATGCAGAACGGGTTCTGCCACCCGGACGGCTCCTTCGAGGCGATCGGGCGCGGCTGCGAGGGCGCGATGGACGCCGTCAGGAACGCGGCGGTCGCGGTAGGCCAGGCTCGCCGCGCCGGCATTCCTGTCATCTTCACGAGGCACGTGTACCGGCCGGGCCGCCCCGACGAGGGCGCCGCCCTGATCAGGAACAGCCCCGAGCTGGCCGGCGTGTCCGGCCTCGCCGTCGGCACCTGGGACGCCGAGGTCTGCGACGAGCTCGGCTGCGGTCCCGGCGACCTCGTGGTGGACAAGGTCCGCTTCGACGCCTTCCAGTGGACGTCACTGGAGCCGCTGCTGCGCGGTCTCGGCGTCAACGCCCTGATGATCTGCGGCGTGGTCACGAACATCTGCGTGGAGACCACCGCCCGCTCGGCCTTCATGCGCGACTTCCCCGTCACCCTGCTCGCCGACTGCTGCGCGGCCAAGACCCGCCGCCTGCACGAGCTGTCCATCGAGGTGCTCAGCAGCTACGAGCTCGCGGAGATCGCCAGCATCGCCGACGGCTTCGACGCCGGCAACCCCTCAGGCGCCGCCGGCCGCCTAACCTCCCCGGTTTTCGCCTCCGCCTGACGCGCCGCGCTAACGCCTGACGCGCCGCGCTAACGCCTGACGCGCCGCGCTAACGCCTGACGAAACGGGCGAGCAGGCGCCAGCCGAGGAGGAAAAGGCCGAGGAAGGCCAGCGCCACGATGATGAACGCGACGGCCGTGCCCTGACCGGCCAGGACGCGCAGGATCATGCCGAGCGCCACGGTGCACAGCCAGACCGCGATGCCGCTCGGCCGGATGGCGAGCGGCCGCCGCCAGGCGCGCGACGCGGCCCAGCCGGCCCCGAGCCCGCACAGGAACGGCCAGGATGTCGACGCGATCCCGGCGATGGTCTCGCCTTGCGTGTGGCTGGCGCGCCCGATGACCACGAAGATCAGCACGCAGGAGACGTCGACGAGCACGGAAACCCTGGCCAGGCGCATGCCCGACAGCTTAGCCGCGGGGATGAAACCGATCATCCAGAACGGTTGGGGCTGACCCTGGCCGCGCATCATGGCACCGATGGGGCGGGCAGCAGGCGGAGCCGCGCACCCGTTCGGGATGGTGCGCGACAGGGGCGGCGGATACCAGCATATTTACGCATTCGGGGCATGCGCTTGGATCCTCGCTTAACCCATTTTCAGGTATCGGGGCGATCATGGGGAGATGGGTACCTGGGTAATCCGCATCGCCGCCGGTGCGGAGGGTGGCGGCGTCGGCCCTCGGCTCGCGGTCAAGGACTGTATCGATGTGGCGGGGCTGCCGACGACGGCGGGCTGTCCCGTTGTGGCGGAGATGGCCGAGCCCGCCAACGCCGACGCGATGGCCGTCGCCTCCGCCCGCGCGGGCGGGGCCAGGATCGTGGGCAAGACCGGGCTCACCGAGCTGTGCTGGTCGGCGAACGGCATTAACCACTGGTCGGGCACGCCGGCCAACCCGCGCGACCCGAAACGGCTGGCGGGCGGCTCGTCGAGCGGTTCCGCGGTGGCGGTCGCGCTTGGCGAGGCCGACGTGGCGTTCGGCACCGACACCACCGGCGGGGTCAGGATCCCCGCGGCCTGCTGCGGCGTGGCCGGCCTGAAGACCGGCTACGGCCGGATCTCCGTGAAGGGCGTCTACCCGCTGGCGCCGTCGCTGGACACGGTGGGGCCGATCGGCCCGGATGTGGCCGCGCTCGAGCTCGGCATGCGGTTGCTCGAGCCGGGATTCCGCGTGCCAGACGCGCCGGGGGAGCTGATCGCCGGACGGATCGGCACCCCTCAGCTTGGCGGCGGACCCGACCCGGCGGTGGACACCGCAGTCGACCGCGCCCTGGCGGCGGCCGGGGTCGCGGTGACCGCCGTGCCCGCCTTCGACGCGGGCGCGGCGCTCGCCACCACCGGGGTGATCATCGACGCCGAGGGGTTCCGCTGCAACGCCTACCTGATGCCGTACCTGCACCAGCTCAGCCCGCACGTGCAGCGCAACCTCGAGCGCGGCGCCCGGCTGACTCGCACCGACCGGGCGGAGGCGGACCGAGCCAAGACGGCGGTGCATGAGGCGTTCGACGCGCTGCTCGCCGACTTCCCCGTGCTCGTCCTGCCGACGCTGCTCGGGCCGCCGCCGCTGCTCGGCGGCCACAGCTACCCGCTGACGGCGCTGACCGCCGCTGTCAACCTGGCCGGGCTGCCCGCGCTGTCGCTTCCGGTGCCCGCACCGGACGGCCTGATCGTGTCCATGCAGCTGATCGGGACGACGGAGGAGCAGGTGCTGGCGTTCGGCCGCGCCGTGGAGAAGGCCGTCAGCGCCTGAGACCGGCCGCAAGTTCGCCCGCCCGGCGGGCCGAAGACGGGGGCGGTGCGCGACAATGGGCGGATGCACGTCGCGCCCCTCACGCCACAGGAGTACCGGCGGTACCCGGGCGGGGTCGGGGGCGACGGCGGGCATGGTGCCGGATGGGCCGTGATCGGTGCTGCTCAGCGCGGACTTGGTCGAGAGTGCCTGCTGCGGTGGCGCGGGCGCTGCTACGCTTCCGGTCACGCTAGTCATGCGCGTCGGATACCAACGCCTTTGCAGGAGGCGCGCGGCCGGGGTACGGGGGTCGTCGCTGTGGAAGACATCATCTTCCGTCTGCTTTGGACCGGGACTGCCCGGCTGCCTGACGGTGGACTGAGGGTTTGAGTATGCGGTCTGAGTTCGGCGCGGCTTCCGCAGCACGCCCGCAGCTGACGCTGCGCGGCTCCTACGGGCTTTTCATCGGCGGCTCGTTCGTGTCAGGCTCGTCGGTTTTCAAGACGATCTCCCCGTCCACCGAGGAAGTACTCGCCGAGGTGACCCACGGGACCACGGAAGACGTGGACCGGGCGGTCGCGGCGGCCAGGCAGGCCTATGAGCGGGTCTGGTCCGTCATGCCGGGCCGGGAACGGGCCAGGTACCTGCTGCGGATCGCGCGGCTGCTCCGCGACCGGGCGCCGGAGCTCGCGGTGCTCGAGTCGCTCGACAGCGGCAAGCCGATCAGGCAGACCCGCGCCGTGGACCTGCCGCTGGCGATCGCGCACTTCTTCTATCACGCGGGCTGGGCGGACAAGCTGGCCTACGCGGGGTTCGGCTCGGCCGCGGGCGGTCCGGCGCGGCCGCTTGGCGTGGTCGGCCAGGTGATCGGCTGGAGCTCTCCGCTGCTCATGCTGGCGTGGAAGATCGCGCCGGCCTTGGCCTGCGGGAACACCGTGGTGCTGAAGCCGGCGGAGAGCACGCCGCTGACCGCGCTGGCGTTCGCGGAGATCTGCGCCGACGCCGGGCTGCCGCCCGGTGTGGTCAACATCGTGACCGGCGACGGTGTCGCCGGGCAGCTCGTGGCCGGCCACCCGGGTATCGACAAGGTGGCGTTCACCGGATCGCCCGAGGTCGGCAAGGAGATCGCGAAGTCGGCGGCGCTGTGGGGCAAGCGGCTCACCCTGGAACTCGGCGGCACCGCCGCGAACATCGTCTGCGCCGACGCGGATATCGACGCGGCGGCCCGCGGCATCGTGGAGGGCGTCTTCGTCCGTCAGGGCCACGCGTGCTGCTCGAGCTCGCGGGTGTTCGTCCAGGAGGCGGTGCTCGACGGGCTGACAGCCGCCATCAGGCTGCGGATGTCGCTGCTGCGCTCCGGTGACCCGCTCGACGAGAGCACCGACATCGGCGCGGTCAACTCCGCGAGCCAGCTCGACAAGATCAGCGAGCTCGCCGGGTCAGCGGAGGCCGAGGGCTCGGTCCGCTGGTCGGCTCCGTACACGCCGCCGGACCGCGGGTTCTGGTTCCCTCCGACGATGTTCAGCGGCGTCGGCGAGGAGCAGCGCATCGCCAGGGAGGAACTGTCCTGGCCGGTGCTCACCGTGTCGTCGTTCACCACCCCCGAGGAAGCGGTGGAGCGGACGAACGGCACGCGCTACGGCCTTTCCGCCGGGGTCTGGACGCGGCAGGGCGCGCTGAGCGCGTGGCTCGCCGCGCGGCTGCGGGCCGGCGTGGTCTGGGCGAACTCGTTCGGCAGGCTGGACCCGGCGGTGCCGTTCGGCGGCTATCAGGAGTCCGGGCTGGGCCGGGAGGGCGGCAGGCACGGCCTGGAGGCCTACCTCGACATCCCCGGCCTCGGGGCGGCCGATGTCTACTAGCCCGCCGGAGGTTCCTCGCAGCGGGGGTCCGGGGGTTGTCCCCCGGGAGAGCACAGTGGGTCCGGGGGTTGTCCCCCGGGAGAGCACAGTGGGTCCGGGGGTTGTCCCCCGGGAGAGCACAGTGGGTCCGGGGATCGTCCCCCGCGATGACACCGCGCCGCCGCGCGTGCCCAGCCGGATCCGCGCCACACCGCGCACCACCCACCGGCTCTTCATCGGCGGCGCGTTCCCGCGGGCGGCGAGCGGCCGGACCTTCGACGTGCACGGGGCCGACGGGGCCTTCCTCGCCAGGGCCGCGCTGGCGGCGGGCAGGGACGCCAGGGACGCGGTGGTGGCGGCGCGCGGCGCGTTCCCCGTCTGGTCCGGCATGTCCGGATACGACAGGGGCCAGGCCCTCTACCAGGTCGCCGAGGTGATGGAGGAGCACCGCGCCCAGTTCGCCGGCCAGCTACGGCGGGCGACGGGAGGCTCATCGGACGCCGCCTACGCCGAGGTGGACGCGGCGGTGGACCGCTGGACGTGGTACGCCGGCTGGTCCGACAAGATCACCCAGGTGCGCGGCACCGTCAACCCGGTGGCCGGCCCGTTCGGCACCGTGTCGCTGCCGGATCCCGTGGGCGTCACCGCCGTGCTCGCCCCGCAGGACAGTGCCCTGCTCGCCCTGGTGAGCGTGCTCGCGCCGGCGATTGTCAGCGGCAACACGGCGGTTCTCGTCGCGAGCGAGCGCCATCCGCTGCTCGCCGTCGCGCTCGCTGAGGCGTTCGCCGCCGCGGACCTTCCGGCCGGCGTGGTGAACGTGCTCACCGGCGAGGTCGCCGAGATCGCCCCGTGGCTGGCGGCCCACCAGGACGTGAACGCCATCGACCTGGCCGGCGCACCCGGCGCCCTCGCCGACGACCTCGCCGTCGCCGCGGCGGGCACACTCAAGCGCGTCGTCCGCTTCCCCGCACCCGACTGGACCGCGGAACCAGGCCTAGAGCGCATGTTCGCCACCCTGGAAACCAAGACTATCTGGCACCCCCTAGGCACCTGACAAGATCGTTAAGCCGTTGCCCTTGTCATTACCGGGGTTATAACCCCGGTAATGACAAGTCAATTTTCGAAATGATCTTCGTGGGCCGATAGCGCTCGGTCCGTCATGGCGGGCACATGGTCCCGCGGTCCCAGCCGGCCCGCCCCGGCCCGGAGCTCGGGACTCATTCCCCGTGCCGATGTTCGCCGACGGCGCCAGGCATGGGGTGCGGGGCAACGCCAGCGGCCGGTTACCTCCCGAGTGATCGCCGGGGCTCTTGTCGAGTACGGCAGGGCCGAAAAAATCGCGATTCTTGATGTTGGCCCCGCCAGGCTCGGCCTCGGGGGCCCGCTGGGAGGCAACTGTGACGGTTGTCCCATCTTCTCTTGGTTTCACCTGGGCATAAGGCGGACTAGCGTACGGGTATAAGACTTCTGGACCCCAACGGGGCGGTGCCGCGGTCGGCGATCCCGGCCAATCGATCATGCGCTCGTCCCGTGCGAAGAGCGTGAAAGGGACGCGAATGCCCGAAGCATCGTCCGGCAATGGAAAAGTAGCGCTGCATTACGGCGAAGGCAGCGAACTCGACCTGCCGGTCAAGTCCGCCACCGATGGTTCCGCGGGAATCGAGGTGACGAAGCTCCTGGCGACCACCGGGATGGTCACCCTTGACCCGGGGTTCGTCAACACGGCCGCGTGCTCCTCGGAGATCACCTACATCGACGGAGACGCGGGAATCCTTCGCTACCGCGGCTACCCGATCGAGCAGCTGGCGGAGAAGTCGTCCTTCCTCGAGGTCAGCTACCTGCTGATCCACGGAGAGCTGCCCACGGACTCGCAGCTGCGGGACTTCACTCAGCAGATCACCAGGCACACCCTGCTCGACGAGGACCTCAAACGGTTCTTCGACGGCTTCCCGCGCGATGCGCACCCGATGCCCGTCCTGTCCAGCGCCGTTTCCGCGCTGTCGACCTTCTATCAGGACAACCTGAACCCGTTCGACGAGCCGAACGTGCACCTGTCCACCATCCGCCTGCTCGCCAAGGTGCCCACGCTTGCCGCCTACGCGTACAAGAAGTCGGTCGGACAGCCGCTGCTCTACCCGGACAACTCGCTGAACTACGTCGAGAACTTCCTGCGGCTCTCCTTCGGCCTGCCCGCCGAGCCGTACGAGATCGACCCAGAGGTCGCCAAGGCCCTGGACATGCTGTTCATCCTGCACGCCGACCACGAGCAGAACTGCTCCACCTCCACGGTCCGCGTCGTCGGCTCGAGCGAGGCGAACCTGTTCGCGAGCATCTCGGCCGGCATCATGGCCCTGTTCGGCCCGCTGCACGGCGGCGCCAACGCGGCAGTGCTCGACATGCTCGAGGACATCAGGGACCAGGGCGGCGACGTCAACGCCTACGTCAACCGGGTGAAGAACAAGGAGCCAGGCGTCAAGCTGATGGGCTTCGGCCACCGGGTCTACAAGAACTACGACCCGCGCGCCCGTATCGTCAAGGCCACCGCCGACCAGCTGCTCACCAAGCTGGCGCCGAACGACCACCTGCTCGAGCTGGCCACCCAGCTGGAGGAAGTGGCCCTGCACGACGACTACTTCATCAGCCGCAAGCTGTACCCGAACGTGGACTTCTACACCGGCCTGATCTACCGGGCGATGGGCTTCCCCACCAAGATGTTCACGGTGCTGTTCGCGATCGGCCGGCTGCCCGGCTGGATCGCGCACTACCGCGAGATGATCCACGATCCCGCCACCAAGATCGCCCGGCCGCGACAGGTCTACACCGGCCCCGCCGAGCGCGACTTCCTGGAGATCGAGAAGCGGTAGCCGCCGCCACCCACTGCGAACAGAGCACGCCGGTCCCGGACGCGTGCGGTCGTTTGGCGGGCCCGCTCGACAATGACGTCGAGCCGGCCCGCGAAGCGGATCACGGCTTTTGTCTGAGGCTCTTTTGTTTGAGGCACTGGCCCGGCCCGGATAGCGTGGCGCCGTGACAGAAGAGCCGACGCAGGCCCCCGCGGACGTGGCGGCTCCGGCCGCCGAGGCCGGCGAATCGCCCGAGGCGGAAAAGGATCCGTGGAGCGACCCCCGGCTGCCCTGGGAGGGCAAGCCGCGCCGGGTGGACATCGCCTGCTGGGCGGCCATCACCCTGAGCGGCCTCTACTACTTCGCCATCCTCCCGTTCCGCGCCAGCCTCGTCGGCACCCACCCGATCGTGCTCGTGCTGCTGAACGGGTCGACGGAGGGCATTATCTCCACTGCCGCCTTCGCCCGGGTGAACCACGGCACGCTGGCCTGGGTGCTGCTCGCCTCGATCCCCGGGCTGATGAAGTTCGACCTGATCTTCTGGTGGGCCGGCCGCCTGTGGGGCGAGCGGATCGTCCACGTGTTCGCCGGGCACAAGGAGCGCTCGCGCCGGCGCGCCGAACGATTTGTGGCGCGAGTACACCGCTGGGGCCGCTGGTTCACCTGGCCGGCCGTCATCGTCGCCCCGTTCCTGCCATTCCCCAGCGCGATCATCTACGGCGTGGCCGGCTGGACGGGAATGCGGCTGGTCACGTTCCTGATCCTGGACGCGATCGGCTCCCTGGCCTGGGCCGGGCTGCTCGCGGGACTCGGCTACGAACTGGGGCATCGCGCGGTCGCTGTTGCACAGGAAGTGTCCAGGTATGGACTGTGGGTCACAATCGGGATCGTGGTTCTTGTGGTGCTCGGACAAATGAGGGGTGTGCGGACGCAAAGGTAGCTGCACGTGCATATTGAACGTGCAGTTGGCCTTGCAGGTGCATGCGCTGATGCGGCAGGATAGGTCCTGCGTCAATCACCCGGATGACGCCAGACCACCCCCGGGGTCACGATGAGTCTGCACCAGCTGGAAACGCTGCCCACCCGCACGCGCGTCCATCCCGCCGCGCGGCAGCCGATCGACACGTCGGCAAGAATTGACCCGGAACCCCGGCGGCCGCGGATGATGCGGATGCCCGCCGACTGGTGGGACTCGCCGTCCGCGGTGGTGTGCTCGCTGTCCCGCGGCCCGCAGTCGGCGCGCGCGGCCCGGCGCCTGACCCGTAACACGCTGCGCGACTGGGGCCTGTCGTTCCTCGCGGAGGACGCCGAGGCAATCGTTGGCGAGTTCGTGGCCAACGCGGTCACCCACGCCGCGTCACTCGAACTGCCGCGCAAGCAGGCGGCGGACGTGGGGCTGCGCCTGCTGCGCCGCACCGGCGAAGTGATCTGCGCCGTGCTCGACCCGTCTGATGACGCGCCGGTGCTCAAGACGCCAGGCTCGGCCGAGGAATGCGGCCGGGGCCTGCAGATGGTGGACGCGCTGAGCGACGTCTGGGGCTGGTCTCCGGTCGCAGGGCGCGGCAAGGCGGTCTGGGCAATCCTTTTCTGCGCCTGACCAGTTTGGTTGGTCTTCCGCGGCTAACCGCCTGACCCGGCCCGTGGAGGGGGGAGCCGGGTCAGGCGGTTAGCGGCGGTTCGCCGGTGCTAACCTCGCATGACACACACGCGAAGGAGGCGCGGCAGTATGCCCTGGACCTGGCGGTACGAGAAGGCGGACGGCGCTGTGGTGAACGGCGCTGGCCAGCAGGAGGCGATCTTCGCCAGTCAGGGTGACGCCGAGAGCTGGCTGGGCGAGAACTGGCGGGAGCTGCTGGACAGCGGCGTGGAGCAGGTCAGCCTCTTCGACGACGCGCGCAAGGAATACGGCCCGATGTCACTGCAGCCGGAAGGCTGACAGCGGAACGGCAGCCGGAAGGCTGACGAGGGCGCGCTCGGCAGCGAAACAAAAACGTGGGCTGCCAGGGACAACCTGGCAGCCCACGAACGTTTCTGGCCGTGTTAGAAGATTTAGAAGTCGTCGCCTGGCTTCAGCCGCGGCGCGGGCGTGCGGAAGCGCCTGATCTGCAGGGCGCGCATGATCGCGTAGAAGCCGATGCCGCGCGTCGACTCGTTCGGCAGCCGCTGCGCGGCCAGCTTCAGCACGGTACGGCGCAGCAGATAGCCGTCGACGACGATGACCGCGATGATCGCGAGCAGGAAGATCTGCATGTAGTTCGCGAGCCCGGAGTTGTTCTTGCCCGCGAAGAGCGCGATGATCAGCACGATCAGCGCGTACATGTAGAACTCCATCGGCCGCCGGTGCGCGTCGACGTAGTCCCTGGCCAGCTTCTTCACCGGCCCGCGGTCGCGCGGGCCGAGCGCCCATTCCTCGCCGGCGCGCATGGCACGGAGCTGACGGTCGCGGTCGGACCGCGCCTTGGTCTTCTCCTCTGGCGTCATCTTGCGCTTGGGGTCGGCGGGCTTGGTGGGCCCACGGCCGCTGGTGGTCGAGCCGGTGACAGTGCGGTACCGGCTGGCCTCGGCCGTGCTTCGCTTGGGCGTGGGACGCCCCTTGGCCGCCTCGGCGACTGGCTTGCTTTTAGCCGGAGCGTCCGGGGTCTGCGTGGCCTGCGCACCTTGCGAGCCCTGGGCCTTGCCGTCCGTCGCCCCGGCGCTGTTGCGTCGGAACACAGCCACAGCTTAGTGGCTGTTTTGTCTCCGGCGGACAGTAGCCAGTCACCGGCTGCCCGATTTGACCCGTAGCGCTACGGGGATACAGCGGAGGATAAGTGGCTACCACTCGCGGCAGCGCGTAGGGTTGGTTGCGGTGAGCCGGCGGCAATTAGCCGTCGCCCAGGGGTGCGGTACCGCCTAGGCGACGCATCGTTTAAATGAAGGGGACGGCCGCGTCTATGAGCGTGATGAAGCGAGTCTCGCTGATATTCCGTGCCAAGGCCGACAAGGCGCTGGACCGGATGGAAGACCCACGCGAGACCCTCGACTATTCGTACAAGCAGCAGGTCGAGATGCTGACCCGGGTCAAGCGCGGGGTCGCGGACGTGGCCACCTCGCGCAAGCGGGTTGAGCTCCAGATGAACGCGCTGCAGAAGGAGATCAACAAGCGCGACGTCCAGGCCAGGGACGCGCTCGGCAAGGGCCGTGAGGACCTCGCGCGCGCCGCGCTGCAGAACAAGGCGCAGCTCCAGGGCCAGTACACCGACCTGGACAGCCAGTTTGCCTCCCTGCAGGAGCAGGAGGAGAAGCTGACACTCGCGGCGCAGCGACTCGACGCCAAGGTGCAGGCCTTCCGCACGCGGAAGGAGACCATCAAGGCGACTTACACCGCGGCCGAGGCGCAGACCAGGATCAACGAGGCCTTTTCCGGCATCTCCGAGGAAATGGGCGATGTCGGCCTGGCCATCCAGCGTGCCGAGGACAAGACCGCGCAGATGCAGGCGCGGGCCGGCGCGATCGACGAGCTGCTCGCCTCCGGCGCCCTCGAAGACCACGTGAGCGGCGGCACGGACTACATCCAGGCAGAGCTCGACAAGCTCGGCGCGGGCAGCGGGGTCGAGGCCGAGCTCGCCAGGATGAAGGGCGAGATCGCCGCCAGCGCGCCGAAGCAGATCGAAGGCAACGGCGCCGCTCCCTCACAGGAGCAGGAGCAGGAGCAGGAGCAGGCCGCGACCGCCGAGCAGCAGGCCGGTGATGGGGCGTGATCGTCCGGATTCTCGGTGAAGGGCAGTTCCGTGTCGGCGAAGACGCCGCCACGGCGCTGACCGCGCTCGATAAGGACCTGGACGCGGCCGTCCGCGACGACCAGCAGGCGCCGTTCGCCGCCGCGCTGCACGCGGCCGTGGCGCTGGTGCGGTCCGAGGGCACGCCGCTCGCCGCCGACGAGATCGTGACCGCCGACTACATCCTGCCGTTCTCCGACGCCACCGTTGACGAGGTGCGCAAGCTCCTCGCCGACGGCACGATCGCCGGCGACTCGATCGGCTTGCCCTAGCACAGACAAGGCCATACCAAGGCCGCCCGCACACGGAGCACCCTGCCCACGGCGAATCCACCGGATTCGCCGTGGGCAGAACCATTTCCGCTGCCTGGAGGCGGCTCAGCGGAACGATTCAGCGAGCGTCCAGCGTTGTTCAGATAGATTGCTTTAGACAACCAGGCGCGAAGCGACAAAACCCGACAAGTCGCCAGCCTGGCTGGATCGGAGGTACGCAATGGCGACGCATACCAGGTATGCACCCGACCGGGGCCTGACCGTCCGGATGACAGCGACGATGTTCCTCCTTGGCCTGGTGTTCGTTGCGTTCGTCGCGCTGATTATCGGCATCCTGACGGCGGTGCACGCGAGCAGCGGCGCGATCATCTTCTTCGCGCTGGTGTTCGGCGGCGGCACGGCATTCATCTCGCTGTTCTACAGCGACAAGATCGCGCTGTCCGCCGCGGGTGCGCGGGAGGTCACTCCCCAGGAGGCCCCCAAGCTGCACGCGGTCGTTGACCGGCTGTGCGCCCTCGCCGACATGGACAAGCCGCGGGTGGCGATCGCCCCTACGGACCTGCCGAACGCCTTCGCGACCGGCCGCAACAGCAAGAACTCGGTGCTGTGCGTCACCGATGGCCTGCTGCGCCGGCTGGAGGACGACGAGCTCGAGGGCGTGCTCGCGCACGAGCTGAGCCACGTCGCGCACAAGGACGTCCAGGTCATGACCTACGCCAGCCTGCTGGCGATCGTGGCGGGCCTGCTGGTGCGGTTCGCGTTCTACTCGGAGCTGTTCGGCGGCGGCCGCCGCAGCAGCAACGACGGCAACGCGGCTCTGATCATCCCGCTGATCATGCTGGTCTCCGCGGTCGTGTACGCGATCAGCTTCCTGCTGATCAGGTTGCTTTCCCGGTACCGCGAGCTGGCCGCGGACCGCAGCGGCGCGCTGCTCACCGGGCAGCCGAGCTCACTGGCGTCCGCGCTGCAGAAGGTGAGCGGCGCGATGTCGCGGATCCCCACCAAGGACCTGCGGGCGGCCGAGTCGCTGAACGCCTTCTACTTCGCGCCGGCGATGCGGCTCAACGGCAAGTCGCTTGCCAACGTCTTCTCCACGCACCCGAGCCTGGAAAGGCGGCTCGAGGAACTGGCGAAGGTGCAGAAGCAGCTCGGCCAGGTCGCGCAGGACAACCGGTAATGGGCATTCTCGACACGCTCTTCGGCCGCACTAAGCCGGTGCAGCCGAAGCTTGACGACCTGTTCGCGCTGCCTGGGGCCGCCATCCAGCTCCAGGCGGCGACCGGGTTCACCCCAACAGGGTCCGGCTCGGTGTGCTTCCGTGCCGTGGAGGGCAAGACCTTCGGCGACATCCAGAAGGATGTCAGGGAACTGCTCGACATGGACACGGGCAAGCCGGGCGAGGCCGGGCTGCCCGTCGAGGTGACCAAGGACGACTACGGGTACACCTGGCTCGTCAGCAACCACATGAGCGACGAGATGGACGGCCTGGTCACCGACCTGCACGCGGTGAACACCGCGCTTGCCGACAACGGGTTCGGCCCGCAGCTGCTGTGCACCCTGGTGGCCTTCAGGGACGACGAGCACCGGCCGTTCGCGCTTGTGTACCTGTACAAGCGGGGCACTTTCTACCCGTTCGCCCCGATGCCCGGCCGTCAGGACCGGCGGGACAACGCGCTGGAAATGCAGGTCAAGGGCGTGCTGGAGAACGAGCTCAAGATCGAGCAGGACCTGGCCCGCTGGTTCCCGGTGTGGGGCGCGCCCGGCCTGTGACTCTGACGCCCCATGGCAGGAATGCTCACAGCATGCGTAGAGTTGAAAACGAACGACGGTGCCGCGCGTTGCGCCCGGCACAAAGAAGAGTGCACATGAAGACGGGAGCTAGTCACAGATGACCGTTCAGGACGAAGTGACGCAGCAGGGGATCACCCTCACCGAGGCCGCCGCCACCAAGGTTGGCGCGCTGCTCGCTCAGGAGGGCCGGGATGACCTGCGGCTGCGGGTAGCCGTTCAGCCGGGTGGTTGCTCGGGGCTGCGCTACCAGCTGTACTTCGACGAGCGTTCGTTCGACGGCGACGTCATCAGGGACTTCAGCGGTGTCGGGGTTGTGACCGACAAGATGTCCGCCCCGTACCTGATGGGCGCGACGATCGACTTCGTTGACACCATCGAGAAGCAGGGCTTCACGATCGACAACCCGAACGCGACGGGCTCGTGCGCCTGCGGCGACTCGTTCCACTGATCGCCAGCAGCAAGCACCCACCCATCAGTCGATAGCCGAATAGAGAACTCCTCAACGATGCGGATCGCAGTCACCGGGTCGATCGCCACCGACCACCTGATGATGTTCGCGGGCAAGTTCACGGACACGATCATCGCCGAGAAGCTCGACAAGCTCTCGGTGTCTTTCCTCGTCGGCAACCTGGAGATCAGGCGGGGTGGTGTGGCGGGGAACATTTCCTTCGGCCTTGGCTGCCTCGGCCTGCGGCCGCTGCTGGTCGGCTCCGTCGGCCAGGACTTCGCGGAGTACGCGGCCTGGCTGACGGAGCACGGCGTGGACACATCCGGTGTTCGCACGTCGGCGACTAAGCACACCGCCCGGTTCACCGGCACCAACGACGAGACGGGCAATCAGATCGCGTCCTTTTACCCGGGCGCGATGAGCGAGGACGGCGAGATCGACATCATCTCGCTGGCCAACGCGCACGCCGTCGACCTGGTGGTGATCGGCGCGGGCGACCCGGCCGCGATGCAGCGGTTCACCGCCGACTGCCGCGCCGCCGGAGTCCCGTTCGCGGCGGACTTCTCGCAGCAGGTGGCCTTCCTCGACGGCGAGTCGATGCGCACGCTCATCGAGGGCGCCGCGTACCTGTTCTGCAACGAGTACGAGGAAGCGGTCATCGAGCAGAAGACCGGCTGGACAAGCCAGGACATCCTGGACCGCGTCGAGACCAGGGTCATCACCCTGGGTGCGGCCGGCGCCCGGGTCGAGCGCAAGGGCGCCGAGCCCGTGGTGGTCGGCCCGGTCAAGGACGCGACGTTCGTTGAGCCGACGGGTGCGGGCGACGCGTTCCGCTCCGGCTTCCTCGCGGCCACCGCCTGGGGCCTGTCCACCGAGCGCGCCATCCAGCTGGGCAACCTGATGGCCGTGCACGTCCTGGAGACCGTCGGCCCCCAGGAGTACGACTTCACCGCCGCCACCCTGGCCGACCGCGCCAAGGCCTCCTACGGTCCCGAGGCCGCCGCGGACATCACCGCCCACCTCCCCGCGTAAGCCAGCAGCGCCTAGCCAAGCACGTCAGCAGATACCCCGCCCGGAGACCAGATTCTCTCCGCGCGGGGTATCTCCTTTTCTAACACCCGTCATCCCGAACGGGTTCGTGCTCCGCCTCCCCACGCGCCGCAAGCTCTACGACAGGGGGTAGTTTTGCGGTATGGCCCCGCTCGCGGTCGCTTACACCGGCCCACCCAAGCTCACGCTGACCACGGCCTTCACCGAGTGGCGGGTCGACGTCCCGATGCTGCTGCTGATCGCGGCGGCCGCCGCCTGGTACCTGCTGTCCGCGGCGAAGGTCAGGCGCGGCGGCGGCCAGTGGGGAAGCGGGCGCGGCTTCGCGTTCGTCGTGCTCGGCCTCGGCTTCGCGACGATCGCGACGATGGGCTGGCCGGGGGTGTACGAGGGCGTCCTCTTCTACGCCAGGGCCACCCAGACGGTGCTGCTCGTGCTTGTCGTGCCGCTGTTCCTTGCCATGGGCAAGCCGTTGACGCTGCTCACCGCGGCCTTTCCCGGCCCGGGGCGCCGGGTCGAGCGGGCGGTGCGCAGCCGGGTCGCCAAGGTGGTCACCTTCCCGGCGATCACCACGGTCGCGCTGGTGGCCGTGCCGATGACCATGTACTTCACGTCCTGGTACCCGGCGGCTTTCGACAGCGGCGCGGTCCGCGAGCTGACGTACCTCATCCTGCTGATCCCCGGGTACGCGTTCTTCTGGACGCTGCTGCGCGTCGACCCGGTGCCGAAGGAGTACCCGTACGGCGTCGGGATGTGGATCGCCGCCGCCGAGATCGTCGGCGACGCGTTCTTCGGCATCGCGATCATCGCGGACACGAACATCATCGCCGAGGCGCACTACCGTGCGGTCGGCTATCCGTGGGGCCCCGGCCTGGCCACCAGCCAGGTCATCGGCGGCGGCATCATCTGGATCCTCGGCGACTTCGTGGGGCTGCCGTTCCTGGCGGTCCAGCTCATCCAGATGATGCGCGCCGACAAGCGCGAGGCCGAGCAGATCGACGCCGAACTGGACGCGCGCGACGCCGCCCGCGAGGCGGTCAGCGTGGCCGGACGCGAAACCGAGAGCGAGGCAGCGAGCGCCGTGGCAGGCGCTGCCACCGAGTCGCAGGAAGCCGAACGTCCCTGGTGGGAGTCCGACTCCCGGCTCACCGACCGCTTCAAGCAGGCGTAGCGCCGACGCGGCGCGCGAACCCGTTCGGATAAGTCCAAAGAGCGGCGCGCCTAATAGCGGCGGCGGACGCCGAACGCCCAGCCGCCGACGCGCAGGTCCGTACGGAACACGCAGTCATGCGACTTCAGGCCGCACCAGGCCGGAATGTCGGTGTACGCGGCCGGGTCGTCGGCGAGCACCGCGATGACCGAGCCGACGGGCACCTCGACGATCCGCGCTGCGAGCATGATGATCGGGATCGGGCACTTGCGGCCAAGCGAGTCGATGGTCACGAGCGGCTCGGCACCCGGCGGGACAACCGTGGAGACCACGGTGTCCGCCACCGCGGCCCGCGCGGCGTCCGTGACCTGCGAGATGAACACCGCGTCCGCCATCGGCGGCGCGCCGAGGAAACCCGCGTCCGGCGCCTGCGCGGAAGCCGCCGGCGTGGAAGCCGTCGCCGGGGCATCCCATGAAGGCGCATCCCATGAAGGCGCATCCCAGGGAGCCGGGGCCGGGCCATCGATCGCCGCGGTGGGTTCAGCGGCAAAGAAGCCGGAAGAGTCGTCGGCAGGCGAGTCGCCGCCGCCGGAATCGGCGGCGCGGCCGCGAGGAGCAGCATGCCGTCCGGCCGGCCGGCCGCGACGGCCGAGCCACGACGCGCTCATGCGGTGACCCTCACATTGTCCATAGTGCCCCGCCGTCGCCTCGCTACGCGCACGAATACACAAAGAGGCACGATAGGGCCGTTGCGTGGGCATCTGTCCGCGGAATCACCCGAACGCCGGGGGTCCCCTGCGAGGCCGCGGAGGCGCGCGATACTGTTTGCACGACACGCTGTAGAAGACCGTGGACCGGCGCCCGCAGAGAAAACGGGCGGCCGGACGACGTTGTTGGGAAGGCGCTCCTTTGACTCTGATTCGCCGGCATGCCGCGCCAGGCGGGCGCGGTCTCGCCCCGGGTGGCAGTGACCCGCGTGGCATGGATTCACGCGGTGCTGGTTCACGCGGAGGCGGCCAGCGCACGCGAACCCCGCGCAGCCGCCGGGCCAACGCGGTGCGCGTCGGCGCGCTTGGCGCAATGCTGCTGCCCCTTGCCGGGTGCTCATGGAATAACGACTTCACCCGCATGGGCTTCCCGAACCCCATCACCAAGCAGGGCGACATCACGCTTTCCCTGTGGCAGGGTTCGTGGATCGCCGGCCTTCTCGTCGGCGCGGTGGTCTGGGGCATGATCCTGTGGGCGGTAATGTTCCACCGCAGGCGCGGTGACAAACTGCCGCCGCAGGTGCGTTACAACATGCCGATCGAAATTCTTTACACAGTTGTGCCCTTCGTGCTGATCGCGGTGCTGTTCTACTACACCGCCAAGGACGAGAACACGATCGACGCGCTGCCCAAGAACCCGGCCGTGACGGTCAACGTGACCGGCTTCCAGTGGTCATGGCAGTTCCAGTACCCGGACCTCGGCGTCACCACTGACGGCTACATGTGGAACCCGGAACTGAGCGACGCCCAGAACCGGGCAGAGCTGCCGCTGCTCGAGATCCCGGTTAACGAGACGGTGCGGTTCAACCTCTCCTCGCCGGACGTGATCCACGCGTTCTGGGTGCCCGAGTTCCTGTTCAAGCGGGACGTCATCCCCGGCCACCCGAACCACTTCGCGATCACGGCCACCAAGACCGGCACGTACACCGGGCACTGCAGCGAGCTGTGCGGTCTGTACCACAGCCGCATGCTGTTCACGCTCAAGATCGTGACGCAAGACCAGTTCAAGGCCTGGATCGCTCAGCAGCAGGCGGCCCAGAAGACGGCCTCAGGGAGCACCCAGTGACAACCGTAGAAAACCACCCGCAAGCGCTACGGGCGGCCGCCCGCGCCGCGAAGACCGAGCGCAAGGGCTCAGTCCTTGCCGGGTGGCTCTCCTCCACGGACCACAAGATCATCGGGCACATGTACCTGATCACGTCGTTCGTGTTCTTCCTGTTCGCCGGGATCATGGCACTGCTCATCCGGATCCAGCTGATGAGCCCCGACTCCAACTTCCTGTCGGACCAGATCTACAACGAGCTGTTCACCATGCACGGCACGATCATGCTGCTGCTGTTCGCCACCCCGCTGTTCGTCGGGTTCGCGAACGAGCTGGTGCCGCTGCAGATCGGCTCGCCCGACGTGGCGTTCCCCCGGATGAACCTGCTCAGCTACTACCTGTTCCTGTTCGGCGGCCTGATCCTGCTGGGCAGCTTCCTCGCCCCTGGCGGCGCCGCCGCCTTCGGCTGGTACGCCTACGCGCCGCTGACCAGCGCGACGAACTCGCCGGGCATTGGCGCCGACCTGTGGATCATGGGCCTGGCGCTGTCCGGCTTCGGCACCATCCTCGGCGGCGTCAACTTCGTCACCACGATCTTCTGCATGCGGGCGCCCGGCATGACCATGTTCCGCATGCCGATCTTCACCTGGAACGCGCTGCTCACCTCGATTCTGGTGCTGCTCGCCTTCCCGGTGCTCGCCGCCGCGCTGCTCGTGCTCGAGATCGACCGCCGCCTCGGCGCCCAGGTCTTCGCCGCCAACTCAGGCGGCGCGATCCTTTGGCAAAACCTCTTCTGGTTCTTCGGCCATCCGGAGGTTTATATCCTCGCGTTGCCGTTCTTCGGCATCGCGACGGAGATCCTCCCGGTGTTCAGCCGCAAGCCGCTGTTCGGCTACAAGACGCTGATCGCGGCGACGATCGCGATCGCCGGCCTGTCGATGACCGTGTGGGCGCACCACATGTTCACCACCGGCGCCGTGCTGCTGCCGTTCTTCTCGTTCATGACGCTGCTGATCGCCATCCCCACCGGCGTGAAGTTCTTCAACTGGGCGGGCACCATGTGGCGCGGCCAGCTCAGCTTCGAGCCGCCGATGCTGTACACGATCGGCTTCCTCATCGTGTTCCTCTTCGGCGGGATCACCGGCATCATCCTGGCCTCGCCGCCGATGGACTTCGCGGTCTCCGACTCCTACTTCGTGGTGGCTCACTTCCACTACGTGCTGGCGGGCACCGTGCTGTTCGAGATGTTCGCCGGCCTGTACTTCTGGTGGCCGAAGATGACCGGCAAGATGCTCAGCAACCGGATCGGCAAGATCCAGTTCTGGCTGATGTTCATCGGCTTCAACATGACCTTCCTCGTCCAGCACTGGGCGGGCGTGCAGGGCCAGGTCCGGCGCACCGCGAACTACCCGTTCCTGCCGGGCGACGTCACCACGCTGAACGTCATCTCGACCGTCGGCTCGTGGCTGCTCGCCCTGTCGATCCTGCTGTTCATCTGGAACGTGTACGTCACCACCAAGTTCGGCGAGAAGGTCACCGAGGAGGACCCGTGGGGCTACTGCTCCTCGCTCGAGTGGGCCACCTCCTGCCCGCCGCCGCGGCACAACTTCTACCGCATCCCGCGGATCCGCTCCGAGCGCCCCGCGTTCGAGGCGCACTACCCGCACATCGTCGCGGGCGCGGCGTCGCGTGGGCTTGAGCAGGACATCCCGCCAATCAGCGCGGGCACTCAGTCGCCCGTCGGCGCCGGTAAGAACTAGGGGCGTGTATCTCACATGAAGGTCGAAGGCTGGCTCTTCCTGGGCTGCGGCGTCTTCTTCGCCGGCGCTGACATCGTCTACTGGTACGTGTCCCTTGACCCGACGGGCACCGCGGCGCTCGCGCTCGCGGTTGGCCTGGCCCTGCTCACGGGCTTCTACCTGCTGTTCACCGGCCGGCGCCTGCCGGTGCGGCCGGAGGACGACGAAGAGGGCGAGATCGCCCAGGGCACCGGAGAGATCGGCTTCTTCAGCCCGCACAGCTGGTGGCCGCTCTGGGTCGCCCTCGCCGCCGCGGTGACCGCGGTCGGCGTGGCGGTCGGCTGGTGGCTGGTGCTTATCGGCGTCCTGCTCATGCTGCTCACCAGCATCGGTTTCGTCTTCGAGTACTACCGGGGCCACTTCGCGCACTAACGGCAGGCTGCCCCCACAATCGAATATCCCGAACGTATCCGTGCCCCCGCCTCCCGGCTCACCGCCCTTGGGAGAGCGGGGGCGCGTTTATGCGTGCTGTCTGGCCACATCCCTAGCCCGTCAAGCGCGGGTTCTCAGGGGACCGGGTGGGCCAGGCCCGCCTGGTAGGCGATGATCACCAGTTGCACCCGGTCGCGGGCGTCGAGCTTGGTCAGCAGGTGCGCGACGTGGGTCTTCGCGGTGGCGGGGGAAATGTGCAGGTGATCGGCGATCTCGCCGTTGGACATCCCCGCCGCGACCAGCCGGAGCACCTCGCACTCGCGGTCGGTGAGCAGGCCGGTGACGCGGTTTCCTTCCGCGCGGCCGGTCACGGGCGCCCCGGGCCTGGCAGCCACGGGCCCGGCAGCGGGCCACGCCCCTAGTGCGCGCCCCGGCGTGCCATCCGGATGCGCGGGCAGGCCGGAAGTCGGCAGGCCCGGCGTGCCGCCGGGCAGCCCGAGCGGGGGCGTCCTGGCGAACTCGCTGATCAGCCGTCTGGTCACGCTGGGCGCGAGCAGTGCCTCGCCGACCGCGACCACCCGGATGGCCGTGATCAGGTCCTCGGGCAGCGTGTCCTTCAGCAGGAACCCGCTGGCGCCCGCGCGCAGCGCGCCGAACACGTACTCGTCGAGGTCGAAGGTGGTCAAGATGATCACCCGGACCCCGGAGGAATCGGGGGAGGAGGTGATCTGCCTGGTCGCCTCGATGCCGTCGAGCACCGGCATCCGCACGTCCATCAGCAGCACGTCGGGCCGGGCGGAACGGGCGATGGCGACCGCCTCGGCCCCATTGGGCGCCTCGCCGACCACGGTCAGGCCGTCGGTGGCCGCGATGATCCCGCAGAAGCCGACCCTGACAAGCGCCTGGTCGTCGGCCACGGCAACCGAGATCGTCATCCACGCCCGCCGTGACTGGCGAAGGTGACCGGGACGGTGTCCGTGGCGACCTGCGTCGCGGGGGTCTGGGAGATGCCAGGCGCGCTGTCCGGCGCGGCGCCGATGGGCAGCGGCAGCGCCGCCGTGACCTGGAATCCGCCCCCGGGCACAGGGCCCGCGGCGAAAGTGCCGCCGCACAGGTGCACCCGTTCTCGCATGCCGATGATCCCGTGCCCGGTCCCCGCGGCGACGACGCCGGGCGGGGCTAGGCCGGGCAGGCCGCCGTCGTCGGTCACCCTGATGATCAGGTCCGCGTCCGTGTAGGCGAGGCTGACGACGCACACCGCGCCGGTGCCCGCGTGCCTGACCACGTTGGTGAGCGCCTCCTGGATGATCCGGTACGCGGACAGGTCCACGCCCGCAGATGCCGGCCGCACCATTCCCGACACCTGGACGGTGACCCGGACCCCGGCGCCGCAGGTGCGCCCGACCAGCCGGTCGAGCCCGGCAAGGCCCGGCGCCGGCGCGAGCGGCGCGGGCCGCGGGACGCGGCCGTCGGCGGGCGGCTGGCCGAGTGCCGCGCCGCCGGCCCCCGTGCCGTCACCCGCCGGGCCTTGTGTCACGTCCTGCTGGCGCAGCACGCCGAGCATCCGCCGCATCTCCTCGAGCGCGTCCCTGCTCGTCGCCTGGATCGCGCCGAGGGCGTTCTTCGCGCCGTCGGGGCTCGCGTCGATGACGTACTGGCCGTAGCCCGCCTGCACGGCGATCACCGACATGCTGTGCGCCACGACGTCGTGCAGCTCGCGGGCGATCCGCAGCCGCTCCTCGGCGACGGCGCTGTTGGCCGCCTGGTGCTGGAGTGTCACCACGTACAGCCGCCGCTGCCGCACCGAATAGCCCGTCATCCAGGCGATGACGCTGGCGAGGCCGACCGGGATGAGCGTGCCCGCGTCGGCGCGCGGCCGTACCGCGGAGCTCACGCCGACGAGGGCCAGCATGACGGCGAGCAGGAGCCCGAGCGCCGCGAAGCCCGTCCTGCGGCGGCTCTCCACCGTCACCGTGTAAAGCACGAAGGCGGCCGCCAGGTAGATCGCCGCGGTGACCCCCGGGCCGAAGCCGGAAAACAGCACGCCGAAGGCGAGCAGTACGCCGAACGCGATGATCGGCGCTAGGCGGCGCAGCGCGACGGGGAAGAAGATCGCGATCAGCATCAGCAGCGCGAGCGGGAACGAGCCGGTGTCGGCCCGCCCAGAGCCCTTCACCCCGATGACCGTGACGCACACGGCAATGAAGCCGCCCGCCGCGCAGTCGATGGCGATCCAGTGGCCGCGTCGCATCCGCTTGGTCAGCGGCGGGCGAGGCGGCGCCGCGGTGGACCCGGGATAGGCCGGGTACGCCGGCGATCGCGGGTCGCCCGGCTGCTGCGACATGTCGCGTTGTGGGCCCACACTCCTAAGGTAGCCGTAGCGCCGCGGAAACGCCTCATCCCACGGGCGTAGCCCGCGGTGGTGATTGGGCGCGCGGGAAAGTCACGTTGATTTCATCGCGAGGGCGGACGCGGGGGCGCGCCGTCTCTGGGAGCCTATGGGCCATGAGAGCTTCTCCTCCGGCGCAACCGGAGCCGCAGCCGGGTCAGCGGGCGCCTGCCGGGGCGGCGCCCGCCACCCCGCTGATTGAGACCGCGGCGGCTAATGCCCCAGTGTTTGAGACCCCAGTGTTTGAGACCCCGGTGATTGACGCCCCCGTGATTGACACCCCTGTCATCGAAACCACCGGGCTGACCAAGGTCTACCCGGGCAACGTGACCGCGCTCGACGGCCTTACCGTGTCCTTCGGCAAGGGCGTGACCGGGCTGATCGGCGCCAACGGCGCGGGCAAGTCGACCCTGATCAAGATCCTCCTCGGCCTGCTCGAGCCCACCCAGGGCCTGGCCAAGGTGCTCGGCCACGACTGCGTCAAGGACGGCGAGCTGATCAGGCGGCTTGTCGGCTACATGCCCGAGCATGACTGCCTGCCGCCGGACATCACGGCGACGGAATTCGTCACGCACATGGGCCGCATGTCCGGCCTGCCTGCCACGGCCGCCAAGGAGCGGGCGGCCGAGTCGCTGCGTCACGTCGGCCTGCACGAGGAGCGTTACCGGCAGATCGGCACCTACTCAACCGGCATGAAGCAGCGGGTGAAGCTCGCTCAGGCCCTGGTCGGCGACCCGCGGCTGCTGCTGCTCGACGAGCCGACCAACGGCCTCGACCCGGCGGGCCGCAACGCGATGCTCGAGCTGATCGAGCGGATCGGCCAGGAATTCGCCATCCCGATCGTGGTCGCGAGCCACCTGCTTGGCGAGATCGAGCGGATCTGTGACAGCCTCGTGGCGATCGAGGCGGGCAGGCTGCTGCGGGCCGACACGATGGACAGCTTCACCCGGGCAAGCCAGACGCTGCTCATCGAGGTGGAAGAGGGCGCCGCCGCGCTGCGCGACGAGCTCGCGAGGCGCGGCCTGCAGGTCAGGCCGCACCGGCGGGCCCTCGTGGTCTCCATCGCCGGCGAGAACACCTACGACCTGGTGCGCGACAGCGTGGCCGCGCTCGGCCTGCCGCTCAGCCGGATGGAACAGCGCCGACACCAGGTGGAAGAGATCTTCCGCGATGATGAGCCCGGTCAGCCGGGCGAGTTCGATGAGATGGAGGCCGCCGATGCCTACTGAGGCCACCACCGCTGGCAGGCACGGCGCCGGGCAGACCTCCGGGGTCATCCACGACCTCGGCTACCGCCGCTACGACGGCCCGCGCCTGGGCAGGCGGCGCATCGTCGCCGCGCTTGCCTGGCACAGCTTCCGGTCCGCGTTCGGCCTCGGGCGCGGCGCGAAGGCCAAGGTGGTCCCGGTGATCGCCTTCCTCGCGCTGTGCCTGCCCGCGGTGGTGAACGCGTTCGCCATGTCCAGCGGCAATGCCCGCGTCGTCGACTACGACACCTACACTCCCGTGCTGCGCAACCTCATCATGATCGTCTTCGTCGCGGTCCAGGCGCCGGAACTGGTCAGCCGCGACCTGCGCAGCCGGGTGCTTCCGCTGTACTTCTCCCGGCCCATCAAGACCGGCGACTATCCGCTGGCCAAGTACCTCGGCTTCACCGCCGCCCTGCTGGTGATGCTCGAGGTGCCGCTGCTCCTGCTGTACGCGGGCTCGATCGCCAACGTGCACGGCGGCTCGGCGGTATGGGCGCAGACGAGGGCGCTCATTCCCGGCCTGCTCGTCGGGCTGATGTTCGCGATGGTGCTGGCCCCGATCGGCCTGTTTCTCGCGTCGCTGACCGGCAGGCGCGCCTTCGCGACCGGCGCCGTGGCGATCTTCTTCCTGCTCACCTACACCCTGGCCGAGATCCTGCTTCAGGTGGAGTCCCAGGCCGCGACGCACGGGGGACCGCCCAAGGGCCTGGGCGCCGGCCCGCTGCCCGCGGTGCCGCTGGGCGAGAAGGTGGCCGGCCTGTTCAGCCCGTTCACCCTGTTCGACGGCGTCCGGATGTGGCTCGGCGGCACCAATTCCGCTGACAACGTGGCTGACCCTGGCGGGTTCGGCGCGGCGTACGCACTCGTTCTGCTGATCCTTTTCGGTCTTTGCCTGTACGGCCTGGCCGCACGCTACCGGAAGGCGCGCCTGTCATGACCACCATCGAACTGCGCAACGTCAGCCGCTGGTACGGCAACGTGGTGGCGGTCAACGACATCACGATGGACATCGGCCCCGGTGTCACCGGGCTGCTCGGCCCCAACGGGGCGGGCAAGTCCACGATCCTGCACATGATCGCGGGGTTCCTCGCGCCGTCCCGGGGCACGCTCACCCTCGACGGCGCCGCGACCTGGCGCAATCCCGAGGTCTACCGCCGGCTCGGCCTGGTGCCAGAGCGCGACTCGGTCTACGCCTTCCTCACCGGCGAGCAGTTCGTCACCGCGACCGCGAAGCTGCACAAGCTGGCGGACCCCGATGAGGCCGCTCGCCGGGCGATCGGCATCACCGAGATGGCCCAGGCGAAGGACAGGAAGATCTCCACCTACTCCAAGGGCATGCGCCAGCGGATCAAGGTCGCCGCCGCGCTGGTGCACGAGCCGGAGGTGCTGCTGCTCGACGAGCCGTTCAACGGCATGGACCCCAGGCAGCGGCTGCACATGATGGAGCTGCTGTCCCGGCTCGGCGACGAGGGCAGGACGATCCTGTTCTCCTCGCACATCCTGGAGGAGGTGGAGCGGCTCTCCGGGACGATCCAGGTCATGGTCGCGGGCCGCCTCGCGGCGTCCGGCGACTTCCGCGCCATCCGCCGCCTGATGACGAGCCGCCCGCACGTGTTCCACGTCAGGACGTCGGACGACAGGCGGCTGGCCGCCGCGCTCGTCGGCCGCCCCTACACGCACGCGGTCGAGCTGACCAGCAAGGGCCTTCAGGTGCGCACGTCCGACTTCGGCGCGTTCTGCGAGCAGATCGCTGTCTTGGCCCGCGACGAGAACATCCGGCTGACCGAGCTGCTGCCCACCGACGAGTCGCTGGAAAGCGTCTTCGGCTACCTGATCACGAACTAGGAGTTCCGACCATGCTCAATCCGACAGTGGCGGGCATCACGCTTCGCGCCACGCTCGGCCGCAGGCGCGCGATCCTGTTCGCGATTCCGGCGGTGATCCTGATCGCCCTCACCCTCATTCTGCGGGCGTCGCATCCCGACAGCGTGTCCTGGCCGGACAACGTGCTCGGCGACTTCGGCTTCTCCGTGCTGCTGCCGCTCACTGCGCTGATCATCGGCACCGGCGTGCTCGGCGCGGAGATCGACGACGGCAGCGTCGTGCACCTGCTCGCCACCCCGGTGCGCCGCGCCGACGTGATCGCCACCAAGTTCGCCGTCGCCGTCGGCCTCACCGCGCTGTTCGCCGCCGTGCCCGAGCTGATCGCGGGCCTGCTCGCGCCGCACTCCGGCAAGCTGGCCTTCGCGCTGTTCGTCGGCGCGCTCGTCGGCTCGGTCGTCTACTGCGCGGTGTTCCTGCTCGCCTCGGTGCTGACGACCCGTGCGATCGCCTTCGGCCTGCTGTACGTGGCGATCTGGGAGGGGCTGCTCAGCAACCTCGTCGGCGGCGTGCGCATCCTGTCCATCGCGCACTACTCCCTCGGCGTCGCCAACGCCATCTACCCAGACAAGAACCTGCAGGCGGGCCTGACCCTGACCACCTCGGTGGTCCTCGCCGTCATCATCACCGCGGGCGGCCTGTACCTGGCCACCCGCCGCCTGCAGACCTTCGCCCTCACCGGCGACGCCATCTAGCGGCCATCTAGCAGCGTCGCTCCGGCCCCACGCCCCGGGCCTGGCCCCACCCCTCGGGCCGGGCCCGGCCGGGCCTTCCGGCCCACCTCGCGGCCTGGCCCGGCATGGCCTTCCCCGGGCCTCCGGCCCGGGGCCGCGGCAGAATCCCCGGAACCCCGGCGACCCCTGCCAGCCCCCTGCCAGGCCCGCCGGACCGCGGCGGATGGTTGTGACAGCAATACGCCCTGACCCAATGCCAGGAACTTAAGTGGGATTGCTCAGGGCCGTCCGGAGGACGTTCCGGCTGCTGAGGCTGGCCCGCGGCGCTGCCCGCACACACCCGCCCCGCCCTGCCGCAGATCGTGGGCCATCGGGGATCGCGGGCCATCCGCGGCTACATTCGCCGCGGGTGGCCCACGATGTCCGCAGCAGGCCAGGCAGCCGACGGGCAAATCCGGATAAAACAGGACAGCCCGGTGAACCTTCGGGGTCACTTCCCGCGGATGACCCACAATCACCGCGCCGCCCGGGGGCGCTCGTGGCTGTCCCGCCTGTTCTGAATTCCCCATTGGCCCCTGACCGTATCGCTGTCACAACCATCCAGGTGCGACCCCTCCCGCCCGGCCGCCCGTCAGCCTCTCCTAGCCCGCTGGCCAGCATGCTTCACTCGCCCAGCACGCTCGTCAGGGAGATAACAGCAAGAGCGGCGGCTCCTTGCGCGCAGCTACGCCGTCCGGCGGATAACAGCAAGAACGGGTGGCTCGCATACGACGGGAGGCTCCTCGCATACAGCTGTGCCATTCGTCAGATAACAGCAAGAAGCGTGGAGCGCCGTCGATCGCGAGCGCGTTAGGCGCGGGAGGCGGACAGCCGGCCACTCGTCTCGACCCAGCGGGCGAGCAGGGCGGCCGAGGTGCCGGAGTCGACGGCGGTCGCCGCGCGGGCGAGTCCCTCGGACAGGGCCTTGACCAGCGCCTCGCCCGTCGCGGCGGCGGTGGTTTCCGGGTCAGCGGTCCGTGCGGCGGCCACTTCGCCGAGCCCGTCGGCGGCGGCCATCGCGGCGGCCGCGTTGAGCAGCACGATGTCGCGGACCGGGCCGGTCTCGCCGGCCAGCACGGCCCTGACGACGGCCGCGTTGTGTGCGGGGTCGCCGCCGCGCAGGTCGTCGAGCGTCGCCCGGGGGAGGCCGAGTGCGGCGGGGTCAAGCGCGGTCTGCGACACCGTGCCCTCGGCGGCGATCCACACGGTGGACGGTGCGGTCGTTGTCAGCTCGTCGAGCCCGCCGCCGTGGAAGACGAGTGCCGAGACGCCGCGCGCCGCGTACACCCCGGCGAGCACCGGCCCCATCAACGGGTCGGCCACGCCGACGGCGAGCGAGGTGGGCCGCGCCGGGTTGGTCAGCGGCCCGAGGTAGTTGAACGCGGTCGGCACGCCGAGCTGGCTGCGGACCGGACCCGCGTGCCGGAACGACGGGTGGTACAGCGACGCGAACAGGAAGGCGACACCGACCTCGGCGAACAGCGCCTCGGTCGCCGCCGGCGGCAGGTCGATCACCACGCCGAGCGCCTCGAGCACGTCCGCCGCACCGCACGCGGAGGAGGCGGCCCTGTTGCCGTGCTTGACGATCCGCACCCCGGCCGAGGCGGCCACGATGGTCGCCATCGTCGACACGTTGACCGATTGCGCGCCGTCGCCGCCGCTGCCGACCAGGTCGGTCACCGGCCCGGGGATGCTGATCGGGGTGGCGAAGCCGAGCATGGACGCGGCCAGGCCGGACATCTCGGCGGCGGTCTCGCCCTTGGCCCGCAGCGCCACGCCGAACCCGGCGATCTGCGCGGGGGTGGCGGCGCCCTCCATGATCTCGTTCATGGCCCACGCGGTCTGCTCGGCGGTCAGCGCCTGCCTGCCGATCAGTGCGCGGATCAGCGCGGGCCAGCTCGGTGTGTCCATCGGTCAGCACCTATCAGAGGGGTCTGGGAGGGGAGGGACGAGCCCGGGCGAGCCGGGCTGCGCACCCGTTCGGCATTCGTTACTGAGCTGTGATGGCGGGTGCGGCCGCGCGGGCGCGCATCAGGGCGGCGAGCTCGCGGGCGAGCGCCACCGGGTCGATCGGGTGCGAGATCACCGCGTCCGCCCGTGACCAGGTGGCGAGCCACTGGTCGTCGGCGCGGCCGATGACCAGCAGTACCGGCGGGCAGTGGTAGATCTCGTCCTTCGCCTGGCGGCTGACGCCCATGCCGCCGGCCGGCTGGGCCTCGCCATCGAGCACCATGACGTCAGCGCCGCCGGCGTCGAGCAGCCGGAACAGTGCCGGCGAGGTCGCCACCTCGATGATCTCCGCCTCGGGAACGTCGGGGGCCGGGCGCTCGCCGATCGCGAGCCGCATCGAGGCCCGGGTGTCTGCGTCATGGCTGTAAACAACGACCTTCATGGCGAGCATCCTACTGGTGCCGGGCGCCGATGGCAGAAGGCGCCATCGTATCGGCGTCCGGCACCAGTCCTATCTCCCGGGGGGGCGACCCCCCGGGCCCCCTGGGGTCCTCGCGATGGCCGGCCAGCAGGCGGATTGGACCCGCAACCTTCAGCTTTCTGCCACGGAACGGAGGAAAACGGGGGGTCGGCTGCGCATCCCCTACGGGGTGTCGTAATAATGACGGTTGTGGCGACAGCATCCGTGACCGAGACGGCAGCGGTACCGCGTACCCCAGCCAGCCGACCGAACCTGGTTAGCGTGGGCACCATCATCTGGTTGTCCAGCGAACTGATGTTCTTCGCTGCGCTGTTCGCGATGTACTTCACGATCCGTTCGGTAGATAAAGGCCAGGGACTAGCTTGGCCCCTTGGGGCTCATCTGGACCTCCCGCTTGGTTCGGCAAACACGACCGTGCTCGTGTTGTCCAGTGTGACCTGCCAGATGGGCGTGTTCGCGGTTGAGCGTGGCCAGATCGGGCGTGCGGGATCGATTTGGAACTTCATGAAGTGGGGACTGCGCGAGTGGTACGTGCTGTCCTTCCTCATGGGCCTGTACTTCGTTCTCGGGCAGGCGTACGAGTACTCGCAGCTGGTCCGGGAGGACCACCTGACGATCTCGTCGAGCAACTACGGTTCGGTGTTCTACCTGACGACCGGGTTCCACGGCTTGCACGTGACCGGCGGTCTCATCGCGTTCCTCTTCTTGCTCGGGCGCACCTACGCCGCCAAGCGCTTCACTCATGAACAGCAGGTCAGCGCGATCGTCGTGTCCTATTACTGGCACTTCGTCGACGTCGTCTGGATTGGCCTGTTCACCACCATCTACCTCATCCAGTAAGCAGGGAAAACCGAGTGAGCTCGATCATCGCCCGGCGCAGGCACCCGGCCGCTGGCTACGCGGCGGTCGCCGGCGGCCTCGTCGTGTTCGGCGTGCTTTACGGCACGCTGTCCGGCGGCGGCGCGTCAGCGGCGGCGCCCGCCCAGGAATCGACCCAGGTCTCCCAGGGTCATGCGCTGTTCATTACAAGCTGCTCCTCGTGCCACGGGCTCGACGCCCAGGGCACGACGCAGGCGCCGAGCCTCATCGGCGCTGGCGCGGCCGCCGTGGACTTCCAGATGTCGACGGGCCGCATGCCCGCCAAGGACCTGACGGCGGAGAACGAACGCAAGCCGCAGGTGCAGTTCAGCGAGACCCAGATCCACGACATCGCCGCGTACATCGCCTCGCTCGGCGGCGGGCCGGGGATCCCGTCGCAGAGCGAGGTCTCGACGGCGGGCACCGACACCGCGCTCGGCTCGCAGCTGTTCAGCACGAACTGCGCCCAGTGCCACGGCTTCGCCGGTGCGGGCGGCGCGCTGACGTACGGCAAGAACGCGCCGTCGCTGAACGCGTCGACGCCCACCCAGATCTACGAGGCGATGCTGACCGGGCCCGAGGCCATGCCGGTCTTCGGCGACGGGACGATCACGCCCGCGGAGAAGCGGGACATCATCGCCTACATCGACGCGACGCGGAACGAGGCGAACCCCGGCGGCTTCTCGCTCGGCCGGACCGGCACCACCACCGAGGGCCTGCTCGGCTGGCTCGGCGGCCTCGGCTTCCTCGTGCTGATCGCCATGTGGCTCACCGCCAAGCGGCGGGACCACCTCAAGGCCGGATCGGAGCAGACTCATGAGTGAGACGCCGGAAGAGCCGGCGGGCCCGCACCGGGTCATCGGAACTCCCTTCCCCGCCCCGAAGGCGGTGGACGTCCACACCGAGCCGGCCGAGCCGGCGTTCAGCGCGGAGGCGCCCGCCCCCGTGCACGCGAAGAACGCCGAGCGCCTGGTGGCGGCGCTGTTCATCCTCGCCTTCCTCGCCGGCGTCGCATTCATCTGGGCCTTCGTCGCAATCGAGATCGGGGTCGCCGCGATCCCGAAGGGCGCCAACCCGGTTGTCGCGGCGTTCCGGTCCAACCTCGCGCTTGGCACGTCGCTCTCGATCGCGCTGCTCGCCCTTGGCACCGGCTCGATGATCTGGGTGCGGCACCTGACGCCGAACATCGAGATCGAGGAGGAGCGGCACGACCTGCCGTCCGAGCCGCAGGACCGCAAGGTTTTCTCGCGGACCTTCGCCGAGGGCGCGGCGATCTCGCAGGTCACCAGGCGGCCGCTGATGCGCCGTACGCTGCTGCTGGCGACCGCGCCGCTGGCGCTCGCGCCGCTGGTGCTGCTGCGCGACCTCGGACCGCTGCCGCAGACCGACCTGCGCCACACGGTCTGGCGCAAGGGCCTGAAGGCGGTGACCTACGGCACTCAGCGCCCGCTGCGTTCGGCCGACATCGCCACCCCGGGCTCGATGATCACCGTCATCCCCGAGGGGTACGAGGACGACCCGGATGCGCTTGCGAAGGCCGGCGTGATCCTGATCAAGTTCGCGCCAGGCGAGCTGCACATCCCGACCAACTACAACGGCGGGACGATGGTCAACTCGATGAACTGGACGGTTGACAACATCGTCGCCTACTCCAAGATCTGCACGCACGTCGGCTGCCCGGTCGCGCTGTACGAGCAGACCACCCACCACATCCTGTGCCCGTGCCACCAGTCGACCTTCGACGCGGCCAACGGCGCGAACGTCATCTTCGGCCCGGCCGCCCGCGCGCTGCCGCAGTTGCCGCTGATGGTGACCAAGGATGGGTACCTGGCAGCGGCCAGCGACTTCACGCAGCCGGTGGGCCCGAGCTTCTGGGAGCGCGGATGAGTGACGATGCAGTAAAGATCCCGCCCGCCGTTTCCGGCGTCGGTGGCTGGCTCGACGACAGGTTCCACGGTGCCAAGGGCGTCCGGGTCCTGATGCGCAAGGTCTTCCCGGACCACTGGTCGTTCATGCTGGGCGAGATCGCGCTCTGGTCCTTCGTGATCCTGCTGCTCACCGGCACGTACCTGGCGCTGTTCTTCGTGCCGTCGGCGAGCGAGGTGGTGTACCACGGCTCGTACGCCAAGCTCAACGGTCTCACGATGTCGCAGGCCTACGAGTCGACGCTGCGGATCTCCTTCGACATCCGCGGCGGCCTGCTGATCAGGCAGATCCACCACTGGGCGGCGATCATGTTCATGGTCGCGATCATGGCGCACATGCTGCGGGTGTTCTTCACCGGCGCGTACCGCAAGCCGCGCGAGATCAACTGGCTGATCGGCATCGTGCTGTTCACGATGGGCATGATCGAGGGCCTGTTCGGCTACTCGCTCCCCGACGACCAGTTGTCCGGCGCCGGCCTGCGGATCACCGAGGGTGTCGCCCAGGGGATCCCGATCGTCGGCACGTACATCTCGTACTTCCTGTTCGGCGGCGAGTTCCCGGGCACCGCGATCATTCCCAGGTTCTACATCCTGCACGTGTTCCTGATCCCGGGCCTGATCCTGTCGCTGATCACCGCGCACCTGTTCATCATGTTCCACCAGAAGCACACGCAGATGCCGATGAAGGGGAACACCGAGCGGAACGTGGTCGGGCAGCCGTTCTTCCCGTACTTCCTGCTCAAGGGCCAGGCCTGGTTCTTCTTCATCTTCGGCACGCTGGTCGTGCTCGCGACCTTCGCGCAGATCAACCCGGTGTGGCTGTACGGTCCGTACACCCCGCTGGCGATCTCCTCGGCGTCGCAGCCCGACTTCTACATGGGCATCCTGGAGGGCTCGCTGCGCATGATGCCTGCCTGGGAGATCAACTTCCTCGGGCATACCGTCTCGCTGTCTGTGGCGATCCCTGCCCTGCTGCCGCTCGGCCTCATCTTCACCGGGGCCGCGCTATGGCCGTTCTTCGAGCAATGGGCGACCGGGGATAAACGGTTCCACCACATCAACGACCGGCCGCGCAACGCTCCGGTGCGCACCGGGATCGGCGTGGCGGCGATCTGCTTCTACGGCGTTCTGCTGGCCGAGGGCGCCAACGACGTCATCGCCAACGCGTTCGACATCCCGCTGTACACGGTCACCTGGATCTCGCGCGTCGCGGTCTTTGTGCTGCCCATCGGCGGGTATTTCGTGACGAAACGGATATGCCTCGGCCTGCAGCGCAAGGACGCCGAACTGCTCACCCACGGCGTGGAGATCGGCATCATCCGCCAGCTCCCGACTGGTGAGTTCATCGAGGAGTCCCGGCCGCTCACCGACGAGGAGCGCGCGGTCGTCGACTCCAAGAAGGAAATCCAGGCGCTGCCCGCGCCGCAGGATACGGATGCCAACGGCGTGCCGGCCCCGGCCGCCCGCGGGCCGCTCGGCCGGGCCCGCGCGCTCGCCAACCGTGCCTTCACCGAGACCATCGAGCTTCCCGAGGGTCACGGCAACGGGCACGGCAATGGGCATGGCAACGGACACGCCGTGGGAGGCGACGAGCACGCCGCCGTCGGCTCCCCTGAGGAGCACTAGGCTCCGCCTGGTTCGCGACGAAGAGCGCCCCGGTGCCGCACGGCACCGGGGCGCTCTTCGCGTTGTCTGCGCGGCGTTACACGTCTGCGAGGCCGATCGAGAACGCGGACTCGAGGTCGTGCCGCGAGTAGGTGCGGAACGCGATGTGCGTCTGCGTCACGCTCACGCCGTCTACCTTGTTCAGCCCGCCGGGGATGACGTCGGCGAGCTCGTCGTGGGCGCGGACCCGGACGATCGCCACCAGGTCGTAGTCCCCGGTGATCGAGTACACCTCGCTGACCGCCGGCATCTGCGCGATGGTCTCGGCGACCTCAGGGATGCGGTGGATCTCGGCCTTGATCAACACGATGGCGGTGACCACTGACTGCCTCCAGGAACGCTGCGGCCGGTACTTTCCGGCCACCTTATCCCCGCACGGCCGGCCGGCGTCAGGACGGGTGCTCAGTCACGCCGCCGTCTTTCCCCGGGTGGGAAGCGCCGCGGCCGCCACGCCAAGGGCCCGTAGGACCCGCAGGCGGAACCGGGCGGGGACGATCGCGGCGAGCCGCTCCGCCGTCCGGGTGATCGGGCTGGGCGCCGGCACCGCGGCCGCGGTCCCGGCCTCCGCCTCGCGGGCCGCCTCCGCCTGGGCCATCGCCTCTGCGTCGCGAGCCGCAAGCCAGGTGTCGAGCTGCTCGAGCGTCATGATTCCCTCGCGGTCGGCCAGCCGGCGCAGCAGTTCGCCGAGCACGACAGCGGTGGCGCGCGCATCGTCAAGCGCCCGGTGCGATGGCCGCACCGGCGTGCCGAAGAACCGGGCGAGCGTGGCCAGCTTCCTGTCCGGCACCTCCTGCGGCGTGGCCATCAGGTGCCTGGCGAGCCGTACGGTGTCGAGCACCTCGAAGCCCGGCCAGTCGTGTCCCATGGCCGCGCACGCGGCGGTGAGGAAGCGCAGGTCGAACGGCGCGTTGTGCGCGGTGAGCACGCTGCCCTCGGCGAACGCGAGCATGCGGGGCAGCACGTCGTCCACGGGGGGCGCGGAGATGAGCATCTGATCGCTGATCCCGGTCAGCGCGGTGATCGCCTCGGGAACCGGGATGCCGGGGTTGACCAGCGAGCCGAACTCGGCGACCACCGTGCCGCCTTGCACGCGGACCGCGCCGATCTCCGTGATGCCCGCGTCCTCCGGCGCCCAGCCGGTCGTCTCGATGTCCACGACCGTGAAGGCAAGCTCGCTCAGCGGCGCGGACCGGATGCCAGGGACGGCTGCGGCCACGCGATCTGTCATGACTCCAACGTTAGGCCTGTGCACTGACATTTCTGCCCGGACACGCCAGGGCGCCGGACCCACCGCACCCGGCCACCGCATCCAGGCCACGCACGTCGCCGCGCGGAAATCCGCCACCGCGGCGCGCCAGTGCCGAACGAGTGCTCGAATGTCGGTGGCCGGCTCTAGCGTGACGATTGTCAGCGAACAGTAATCGGCGAATGCCAGCTCGTTGCTTGGAGGCGACGGCCATGATCATCGACTGCCACCAGTGCCAGGCCCGCGGAGTCGGCTGCGGCAACTGCGCGGTGACCTACATCGGGGAGCAGGAGTACCCGGATCTCGACCCGGCCGAGATCCGCGCCCTGACCGTGCTCGCGAACGCGGGCATGATCCCGCCGCTGCGCTACGCACCGCGCCTCGCCAAGGCCTCGTGATCACCGGACCGTGACCACGTGGCCGGCGATCGCGGAGAATCGGTCACCCAATGGTCACAATTGACATAACTCGGTTGAAGCCTCAGTTATCACTTCAATAGCGTGGCGAGGGTTTTCCGCTGTGAGCATGGTGAGGGGACTGAGGTTCATGCTGGGCACGCGACTCGCTATCAGGGTTCGCGGTAAGCGCCGGGTCGCGGCCATCGGCGTCGCCGCTGTCATGGCGGCCGGGCTCGCCACCGCCGTCGCGCAGGTGGCCGGCGCGCAGCCGCAGCCGAGCATCAGCGATGTGCAGGCCAAGATCAACACGCTGACCGGCCAGTTCAACAAGGCCAACCAGCAGTACGACCAGGTCGCGCAGCAGCTCACCGCCGCCAAGACGCGGCTGAAGCAGGTGGACAGGCAGCTGGCCCGCGACAAGGCTAGGTTCGAGGCGTCGCGGAAGCTGGTCGTGCAGATCGCCGCCTCCTCCTACGAGGACTCGGGATCTACCTCGCTGGCCGGGCTGCTCACCGCGACCGACCCGAGCAAGGTGCTCACCCAGGCGTCCATCCTGCTGCAGCTCACCGGGACGAGGAACCTGCAGGCGAAGGCGTTCCTCGCCGACGCCACCCAGCTTGCCTCGGTGCAGGAAGAGCAGCAGCGCACGGAGTCGGGGATCCAGCAGCTCGCCGCGAAGCGGTCGCACGCCAAGGACCACATCGCCAAGCTGCTGTCGGACCAGAAGAACATCCTCAGCACGCTCACCGCGGCCCAGTTGACCCAGGTGCAGCAGGGCACGGTCACCAGCGGCGGCGGCAACACCCACGCCCACTACACCGGCCCGACCACCACCCAGGCGGAGAAGGCCGTGGCCTTCGTCTTCGCCCAGCTCGGCTGCCCGTACAGCTACGGCTCGACGGGGCCGTGCAGCGTCGGCTTCGACTGCTCAGGCCTGGTGATGTCGGCCTGGGCCGCCGCTGGCATCTCGATACCGCGTGACACCTACTCCCAGTGGGCCGCGCTGCCGCACGTTTCGCTGAGCGACCTCCAGCCCGGCGACCTGGTGTACTACAACGGCATCGGCCACGTCGCGATGTACGTGGGCGGCGGAATGATCATCGACGCGCCCACGGAAGGGCAGCCGGTGCGCGAGCTGTCCATGAGCACCGCCTGGTACTCAAGCACCGTGGACGGCGCCGCGCGGCCCTGAGACCTCAGGGGATATCCCAGGAGGCCACGCCCGTACACTGAGGGACGTCATGCGCCGTACCCTGATCGTCACCAATGACTTCCCGCCCAGGCAGGGGGGCATCCAGTCCTTCATCCATGAGCTTGCCCGCCGCCTGGACCCGGAACGGCTCACCGTCTACGCCCCGAAGTGGGACGGCGACGCCGCCTTCGACGCCGCCGCGCCCTTCGAGGTGGTCAGGCACCCCACGTCGCTGATGATCGGCGGTCCGAGCGTCCGCCGCCGGGCCGCGGAACTCGCGAGATCGCGGCGGGCCGAGGTGGTCATCTTCGGCGCGTCAGCACCGCTTGGGCTGATCACGCCGGTCCTGCGAAAGGCGGGAGTACGGCGCGCGATCGCCATCACGCACGGCCACGAGGCCGGCTGGGCGGCGCTTCCTGTCGCGCGGAGCCTGCTGCGCCGGATCGGCCAGCAGACCGACGTCGTCACCTACCTGGGCGATTACTTCCGGGTCAGGCTGGCGGCCGCTCTCACGCCGGAGGCCGCCGCGCGGATGACCCGCCTGCACCCAGGCGTGGATGCCGCCACCTTCCACCCGGACCCGCAGGCCCGGGCCGAGATCAGGGAACGGTACGGCCTCGGCGACCGCCCGGTGGTGGTCTGCGTTTCCCGCCTGGTGCCGCGCAAGGGCCAGGACACGCTGCTGCGCGCCTGGCCGGCGGTGCTCGGCGCGGTGCCGGACGCCAAGCTGCTGATCGTCAGCGGCGGCCCGTACGCCGCGACGCTGCACCGGCTCGCGCAGCAGTCCGGGGTGACGGAGGCCGTCCGGTTCACCGGCCCGGTCCCGCAGGACGAGCTGCCCGCGCACTACGCCGCGGGCGACGTCTTCGCCATGCCCTGCCGCACCAGGCGCGGCGGCCTGGACGTGGAGGGCCTCGGCATCGTCTACCTGGAGGCGTCCGCGACGGGCCTGCCCGTCGTCGGCGGCGACTCCGGCGGCGCACCCGACGCGATCCTGGAGGGCGAGACCGGCTACGTGGTCGGCGGCCGTGACGTGGACGCGCTTTCCGGCCGGCTGATCGCCCTGCTGACCGACCCGGCAGGCGCGAAGGCGATGGGCGACAAGGGCCGCGCCTGGGTGGACCGCGACTGGAACTGGGATCTCATCGCGGCCCGCCTGCGCGGAATTATTGACGAGGAGTAAGTCGCGGGGGGACGACCCCCCTGCACCGTGCTTCCCGCAGGGGGACGACCCCCCTGCACCCCCCGCGCACGGAAGGGCTTCGCCCCTCCGTTGCCTCCCCACGGGAGGACCGCCGCAAAAATCACGGCGGCCCCCGGGCTGTGGCTGAGGTTAAGGCGCGGTGGTTGCCGTAGCAGGCAGCGCAGGAACCGCGCTGCCTAGGAGTACAGGGCCTCGATATCGGCGGCGAACTCCTTGGCGAGCACCGCGCGCTTGATGCCGAGCTTGGCGGACAGGTGGCCCTGCTCCTGGGTGAAGTCCCCGTCGAGAATGCGGTACTTCCTGATCGACTCCGCCCGGGACACCGCCATGTTCGCGTCGTCGACCGCCGCCTGGACCTCGGCGTTCAGGTCCGGGTCGTCCCGCAGGTCCGCGACGGAAGCGGACGCCGGCTTGCCGAGCCGCGCCTTCCACGGGCCGAACGTCTCGGGATCGATCGTCACGAGCACACCGACGAACGGCCGGCCGTCACCGACCACCATGCACTGCGAGATCAGCGCGTGCATCCGCATCCGGTCCTCGAGCACTGCGGGCGCGACGTTCTTGCCGCCCGCGGTGACGATCATCTCCTTCTTCCTGCCGGTGATCGTCAGGTAGCCCTCGTCGTCCAGTTCGCCGATGTCCCCGGTGGCATACCAATCGTCGGCGGTGAACGCGTCTTTGGTCGCCGTGTCGTCACGCCAGTAGGCGGGGAAGATGGACTTGCCGCGGACCAGGATCTCGCCGTCGTCGCCGATCCGCACCGCGACGCCGGGCAGCGGCTGGCCGACGGAGCCGATCTTCAGCCGTTCTGGCCGGTTCACCGACACCGGCGCGGTGGTCTCGGTCAGCCCGTAGCCCTCAAGGATGGAGACACCGATACCGCGGAAGAAGTGCCCGAGGCGCGGCGCGAGCGCGGCGCCGCCGGAGATCGCGCATTCGGCCTTGCCACCGAGCGCGGCCCGGAGCTTGCCGTAGACGAGCCGGTCGAACAGGGCGTGCTGCGCCCGCAGGCCAAGGCCGGCGCCGCGCGGGGAGTCGAGCGACTCGCTGTAGGAGACCGCGACCTGCGCGGCCCGGGCGAAGATCTTGCCCTTGCCTTCGCCGATGGCGCGCGCCTCGGCGCCGTTGTAGACCTTCTCGAACACGCGCGGCACGGCGAGCACGAACGTGGGCTGGAAGGACGCCAGGTCGGGCAGCAGGTCGGCCATGTCCGGGGTGTGTCCGAGCACGATGCCCGCCTCGAGGGTGCCTACCTCGATGACCCGCGCGAATACGTGCGCAAGCGGCAGGAACAGCAGCGTGGACGCGGTGCCCGCCGCGTGAATGGTGGCGAGCGGCCCCATGAACGCGTTCCTGACCGCGGACAGCAGGTTCTCGTGCGTCAACTCGCAGCCCTTGGGCCGCCCGGTGGTGCCCGAGGTGTAGATCACCGTGGCGATGTCCGAGGCGGCGCGCGACCTGGTCCGCGCGGTGAGATCCGCATCGGAAACGCCGCTACCGCCGGCGATCAGCGCCGGCACGTCGGTCTCGAGCAGCCACAGGTGCTCAAGCGCGGGCAGCCGGTCGCGCGCGGCGGAGATCATCGCGGCGAAGCGGTCGTTTTCCACGATTACCGCGCGCGCCTCGGAGTTGGCCACGATCCACTCGGCCTGTTCGGCCGAGGAGGTCTCGTAGATCGGCACCACGATAGCCCCGGCGGTCCACAGGGCGTAGTCGATCAGCGTCCACTCGTACCGGGTGTGCGACATCAGGGCGACCCGGTCGCCCGCGGCGATCCCGGCGGCGACGAAGCCCTTGGCGAGCGCGTGCACCTCGTCCCTGAACTGGCTTGCGGTGACATCCTCCCAGGTGCCGCCCGCCGTCTTGCGGCGCAGAATGACCGCACCCGGCTGCTCCGCCGCACGGCGGGTGACCACATCCGCCGTGCTGGCCGACGGCGGGATCTCCGCTAGGGCAGGAATGCTGTACTCGCGCAAGGACTTCTCCGTTCTCAGCGAACTCACCCGAGTCTATGTTTATCGCATGAAGGTCCATGTAGTCAGCGACGTGCACGGCACCGCCGATGCGCTCGCGATGGCGGGTGACGGCGCGGACATGCTGATCTGCCTGGGTGACATGCTCCTTTTCCTCGATTACGCGGACCACACGCAGGGAATATTCGCCGAGCTCTACGGGGCGGAGAACGCCAGGGAGTACATCGACCTGCGCACGGCGCGGCGGTTCGACGAGGCGCGCCAGCTGACCGCGGGCATCGCCGCGCGGCTGACCCAGGAGCGCGGCGCCGATATGCGCACCCTCACCGAGCACGCGATCAGGAAGCAGTACGCGGCACTGTTCGGCGCCCTGGCCGAGCCCGCCTACCTCACCTACGGGAACGTCGACATCCCGGGCCTGTGGGACACCTACCGCAAGCCTGGCCACTCCATCATTGACGGAGGCAGGGCGGTGGTCGGGGGAGTCACGTTCGGATTCGTCGGCGCCGGGCTGATCTCTCCGTACAGAACTCCGAACGAGGTGCCGGAATCCGCTTACGCCGCCAAGCTGAACCTGGTCGGCGCGGTGGACGTGCTCTGCACGCACATCCCGCCTGCCGTGCCTGAACTCCTCTACGACGTGCAGGCGCGCCGCCTGGAGACCGGCTCGACCGCGCTGCTCGAGCTGATCAGGGAGACCCAGCCCAGGTACGCCCTTTTCGGCCACGTGCACAACCCGCTTGCCCGCCGGGTCAGGATCGGCAGGACCGAGTGCGTCAACGTGGGGCACTTCCGCGCCACGCGGGTGCCGTTTGTCGTTGAGCTATGACGCGATGCACTCGCGGCGGCGAGTTACCCTGCCTGTATGAGCACTGAGCCCGGGAGCGACCCGATCGGCGATTTCCAGCGATGGCTGATGAAGGCGGGAGCCAGGAGCATCGGCAGGGAGGTGGCCGGCCGGGTGCGGTCGACGATGGGCGGCGGCGCCAAGCACGCCGACGTCTGGGAGACCGCGACCACCGAGGACCCGACCGAGCCGCCGGAGTGCCAGTGGTGCCCGGTCTGCCGGGCGGCCCGCAGGTACCGGGAGTCAGGCGGGACCGGGGCGCCGAGCGCCACCCTTGGCGGCCAGCTCGCCGGAGTGAGTGACACCCTGGCCGGGCTGACCAGGGACGCCTTCAGCCTGTTCGACGCGGCGATGAAGTCCGCGACGCGTCCGCCCGCCAGCCAGCGGCCGACGGCAGAGCGGCCGACGGCAGAGCGGCCGACGGCAGAGCGGCCGACGGCGGACCCGCGCCCTGCCGACCCGTGGGCGGATCAGGCGGCGCCCGGGAGTCAGGCGGCGCCGGAGGGCACGCAAGCGGACGGGCACAGTGACGCGAACAACGGGGACTCAGGCCCCGGCGACTCAGACCACGGCACCGTCGTCGTCGGATCCGGAATCGGGTGGCCGGCCGTTGTCCATCCGCAGCACAAGGACGACGAACCCGCCCACGAAGGCAGCGACCGCGAGGAAGGCGGCGAGCCCGGAGATCGGGGTGCTGGTGGCGGTGGCGACGAGCAGGTAGAGCGGCCCGCCGAATAGCGCGAGCCATGCCAGCTTGGTCGCCGGGTCGAGCCGCGGCAGCGGCGGCGGTACGGGCGGGACGTAGTGTTCACTCGCGGGGTCGTCCGCGGGCGCGACGTCCCGCGGCCCGCTGCCGCCGCCGAGACCCGGCCACGCCCGGCCTGTGATGGGCTGATCGGGCCGGGGCTCATCAGGCATCGTGGGCGGCCCGCCGTGCAGCGGCAGGCCAGGCAGTCCGCTGGGATTGGTCGGCGGTTCCCGTGGCGCCGCCTCGGGCGCCGTGGGCGGCACGCCAGGCGGCACCGCGGGCGTGACGTGGACCGGGCCGGCCAAGTCCTCCCTGTCCGGCCAGGGCGGATCGGCATCGGCACGCGCGGGCGCGTCGAATCGGGCGACCAGGTCCAGCCAGACCGCCTCGTCGCCGCCGCCGCCAGCCCCGCTGCCTGCGCCGGTTCCGCCCGGTACATCCCCGTCAGTCACGGGGTTCCCCTGTCACGTTGCCGCTTCCCTCTGACTCACGGGGACCGCCCCTGTACCCCTAATCTAGGCGGCGGGACCTCCCGGTCCCGTCGGCACCTGCCATCTGTAGTCTTACCCGTTTTGCCGCTCGATGCTGTGCTTCTGAACGAAAGCCAGAGTGCCATCGAAGATCTCCGGCGCGTCATTGTCAAGCGTCGCCACATGGTAACTGTCGGCGAGCAGTCGAACCTCGGCACCCGGAAGTGCGCTGGTCAGGACCTTCATGCTGGCAGGTCCCACCACATGGTCGACTGTGGACCGGTACACCAGCACCGGCTGGGTCACCGAGGAAAGCCCGGCCGCGGTGGTCTTCCACATCTTGGGCAGCGTCGCCACCGACGCGACGGGCGTCTTCTTCAGCGCGCCCTCCTGTGCCCCTGGCTTCTTGATGTCGCCGCCGATGGACGGTATCGCCTTGATCAGGTACTTGAGCACCGGCGTGAACGGAATCAGCGGGTTGTCGCCCGCCAGCGACGGGTTGACCACCACCAGGCCGCTGATCGCCTCGCGCTTGGTTTGCGCGAGGCGAAAGGCCAGGCATCCGCCCATCGAGATCCCCGCCACGAACACCTGCTCGCACCGGGCCGCGAGCTCCGCGAATGCCTGCTCGGCGGAGGCGAACCAGTCGGTCCAGCCGGTGGCGGACAGTTCACGCCAGCCGGCGCCGTGCCCGGCGAGCAACGGCACCCGGACGGTGAGCCCTGCCGCGGCGAGATGTTCTGCCCACGGCCGCACGGTTTGCGGGGATCCGGTGAATCCATGCAGGACCAGGACTCCGACCGGCCCTCCGTCGGCTGCGAAGGGCGCCGAGTCCGCCCCTGGCCCGGGCGCAGGCTCCGGCGTTGAAGACGACACCCTTGCATCGTGCCATAGTTTTCCCGCGACGTGCGACGATGTATCCGTGTTCTACTGGGTAGCTAAGTACACGCTGGGTGTCACGCTGAGGCTGGTGTTCCGATCCTGGTCACGCGGGCGCAGGAACGTGCCGCGGCACGGCCCCGTCATCCTCGCGAGCAACCACCTGTCGTTCGCCGACCACTTCTTCGGCCCGGAGCCGTTGCCGCGCAAGGTGGTGTTCCTCGCGAAGGCCGAGTACTTCACCGGCAAGGGCATCAAGGGGCTGGCGAGCCGGGCGTTCTTCAGCGGGGTCGGCCAGATACCGATCGACAGGACCGGCGGCGAGGCCAGCGAGCGGGCGCTCCGTTCCGGCTTGCGGGTGCTCGCGGGCGGCAACGTGCTTGGCATCTACCCGGAGGGCACCAGGTCGCCCGACGGCCGCCTGTACCGGGGCCGCACCGGCGTGGCGCGGCTCGCCCTGGAGTCCCGCGCGCCCGTCGTACCGTGCGCCATGATGCGTACGTTCGAGTTCCTGCCGTCCGGGTCGCACAACCCGAAGTTCGGCATCAGGCCAGGCGTGATTTTCGGCAAGCCGATGGAGTTCTCCAGGTACTACGGCAGGGAGACCGACAGGGAGGCGCTGCGCGCGGTCACCGACGAGATCATGGCCGAGATCGGGCGGCTGTCCGGCCAGGAATACGTCAACATCTACGCGCAGGCAGCGAAGGAGCAGCTGCGAGGTGCCCAGCCGGATACGCAATTATCGATGTTGTGCTTGTGACACGAGCGATTGGGTAGCAGGCATTTTCCCGCAGCCATTGCAAGACCGTTCGGGATGACTAGGCTTTGCCCTATGCGAGTGGGAGTCCTTACCGGGGGCGGCGACTGCCCGGGACTGAACGCGGTTATCCGCGCTGTGGTGCGACGTGGAATACAGGATTACGGCATCGAGTTTCTCGGCTTCCGCGATGGCTGGCGCGGACCGCTCGAGGCAGACACGATGCCGCTCGACATCACCGCCGTGCGCGGCATCCTGCCACGTGGCGGGACTATTCTCGGCTCGTCGCGGACCAATCCGTTCAAGGAGAACGGCCCTGGCCGCACCGGCGTCGAGCGCATCAAGGACAACATGGCGGGCCTTGGCGTGGACGCCCTGGTGGTGATCGGCGGCGAGGACACGCTCGGCGCCGCGGCGCGGCTGAATGACGAGGGGATTCCCGTCGTCGGCGTGCCCAAGACCATCGATAACGACCTCGGCGCCACCGATTACACTTTCGGCTTCGACACCGCGGTGAATATCGCGATGGAGGCGATCGACCGCCTGCACACCACGGCGGAAAGCCACCACCGGGCGCTGATCGTCGAGGTCATGGGCAGGCACGCGGGCTGGATCGCGCTGCACGCGGGCCTGGCGGGCGGTGCGAACGTCATCCTCATCCCCGAGCGGCCGTTCGACATCGACAAGGTGATCGCCTACGTGGAGCACCGCTTCCAGACGCGGTACGCGCCGATCGTGGTGGTCGCCGAGGGCGCGCACCCGCAGCATGAGGAACTGTCGCTTCAGTCGGGTCAGCTCGATGCCTTCGGCCACGTCCGGCTCGGCGGCGTGGGCCAGTACCTGGCCGGCCAGATCGAGAAGCGGACGGGCAAGGAGGCCCGCTGCACGGTGCTCGGGCACATCCAGCGCGGCGGCACCCCGACCGCCTTCGACCGGGTCCTCGCGACCCGCTTCGGCCTGCACGCCGTCGAGGCCGTGCACGAGGAGGCGTTCGGCACCATGGTGGCGCTGCGCGGCACCGAGATCGTCCGCGTCCCCCTCATCGAGGCCACCAGGGAGCTCAAGCTGGTCCCTGTCGAGCGCTACGCCGAGGCCGAGGTCTTCTTCGGCTGACCGGCGCGCAACACCAAGGCCACCATCAGCCGCATCCATAACGGGTGCGGCTGACTCTTTTCCCGCCCCGCGTCTCCGTCGAGCCTTCTGGCCCGCCGCCACCCCACCCCGATGCCCCCGCCACCACCCAAAGCCCCGGCCGCCACCCCGCAGGCCCCACCACCACTGGCTCCGCCGTCCCGCAGTCCTGACCGCCCCCCGCGGGCCCGCCGCCACGCCCCCGCCGCCGCCCCGCAAGCCTCCGTTACCGCCGGCTGGCCCCCATCACCACCGGAGGGGTGCGGCAGCGATACGGTCAGGGGCGGATCGGTGCCACGCCCATCGCCCTGGGGTCACCCCGTCGCTCCCCGTGTGCCGCCCCGTCGCGAGGCTGGGAGTGGGTGCCGGGAAAAGTTGCGATAGGTCTTGAAGCTCTCGACGGCCATGTCTATACTCGTCTGCGAGTACTTGTGGACGAGCACCTGGGATTCGAGCAGTGAAGGGTGAGGCCGGTGGCTAAGCGGCGCAAGGTGGGCAACCTGCTGGCGCTGTCGCTGCTGTCCCTGCTCGCGCAGAAGCCCATGTACCCGTACGAGATGGCCCAGCTGCTCCGGGTGCGCGGCAAGGAGCAGAACTTCAAGATCAACTGGGGTTCGCTCTACACCGTCGTGCAGAACCTGGAGAAGCACGGGTTCATCGAGGCGGCGTCCACCGAGCGCGAGGGCCGCCAGCCCGAGCGCACCACCTATCAGATCACCGGCGTCGGCATGGCCGAGCTGCGGGACTGGCTCAGTGAACTGCTCAGTGTTCCAGAAGACGAGCGCGGCGGCTTCGTCGCGGCGCTGTCGGAGGCGGGGATACTCCCGCCAGCCGAGGTGATCGGGCTGCTCACCACGCGGCTCGCCACCCTGGACAAGGAGAACGCCAGGCACCAGGCCGACCTCAAGCTGTGGACAGAGCGACTGCCCCGGGTGCTGCTCGTGGAGAGCGAGTACCAGCTCACCATGCGGCTGGCCCAGGCGGGCTGGCTGCGCGGGCTGCTCGGCGAACTCATCGCGGGGACCATCAGCGGCATGGACGCCTGGCGGCGCCTGCACGAGACTGGCCAGCCGCCGCCTGAGTTCCTGGAACTCGACGAGCTCGCGAAGAGGGGGTGGGCGGAAGAGCCGGGGCCGCAGGCCGCGGACAGCGACGACACCGCATAGCGAACGACCCCGGCCCACGGTGTTGCAGCACCGCGAACCGAGGTCGCAAACCTCACCACCAGCTCCGCACGAGGCGGGAAACCGGCGGCATCGAGGCCCAACACGATTGTATGCCGGGTTCCTCCTCGCGGAACTGAAGACGATTTGCCTGTCACCAGTAACGAGGAGTGTTCTCACCATGCACGCCATCGAGGCCCAGGGCCTCGTCAAGACCTACCCAGGCCCGGGCAAGACCCGGATCAGGGCGCTGGACGGGCTGACGCTGAGCGTCGCCCACGGCACCATTTTCGCCCTCGTCGGCCCGAACGGCGCCGGCAAGAGCACCACCGTCAAGATCCTCACCACGCTGGCCACCCCCGACGAGGGGACGGCCACCGTGGAGGGCATAGACGTACGCACGTCTCCGGCCCAGGCCCGCCGGGCCATCGGCGTGGTCGCGCAGCGTTCTGGCGCCGACCCGGGTGCCACCGGCCGGGAGAACCTGGTACTCCAGGGACACCTGTACGGCATGCCCACCGGAGCCGCGAAGGCCCGCGCAGAGGAACTGCTCGAGCGCTTCCGGCTCACCGACGCCGCCTCCCGGTTCGTCCGCACCTACTCCGGCGGCATGCAGCGCCGCCTCGACGTGGCGCTCGGCCTGATGCACCGGCCCGCGGTGCTGTTCCTCGACGAGCCGACCACCGGACTCGACCCGGAATCGCGTGCCGCGATGTGGGAGGAGATCACCGCGCTTGCCGCCGTGGACCAGGTGACGGTGCTGCTCACCACCCATTACCTCGACGAGGCGGACAGGCTGGCTGACCGGCTCGCCATCGTCGACCGGGGCCGGGTCGTCGCCGAGGGCGACCCGGAGGAACTCAAGCGGGACCTGGAGGCCGACTCGCTTGAGGAGGTGTACCTGCGCTACGCGGGTCGCCGGTACAGCGACGCGACGCGGGTGACGGAAGGAGCGGGACGATGACCAGCACAACGATCACTCCAGCGAGAGTGGGGCTTGCCCCTGCCCCCGCTGTGCTCTCCGACACCTGGTACCTGACCGGCAGGAAGCTGCGCGCCCTGGTCCGCCAGCCGTTCGTCCTCGCCTTCAGCGTGGTGCAGCCCGCGATCTGGCTGTTCCTGTTCGGCGAGCTGTTCCACAAGGTCATCGACATCCCCGGCTTCGGCTACCAGGGCTCGTTCCTCGCCTACCTGGTCCCCGGCGTGGTGGCGATGAACGCCATGTCCGGCAACATGTGGGCGGGCATGGCGATGATCGAGGAGATCGACCGCGGCACGCTCAACCGGTTCCTCGTCACCCCGGCGAGCCGCCTGGCGATCATGAACGCCTCGGTGGTGGAGCAGGCGGTAAGCACGACAATCCAGACCCTGATCATCGTGGTGCTCGGCTACGCCGGTGGAGCCCGCTACCCGGGCGGCGCGCTCGGCATCGCGGCGCTGACCGTCGCGTCGATCCTGGTGGGCATCTTCTGGGGCGGCCTGTCCAACATGACCGGCATGCTGCTGCGCTCCCGTGAGGCGATCATCGGCGTCTACACGTTCTTCATGCTGCCGCTGATGTTCCTGTCCAGCGCCTTCATGCAGACGGGTTTCCTGCCCGGCTGGATGCAGGCGATCGCCTCACGCAACCCGCTCAACTGGGAGGTGCAGATCGGCCGCGACGCCCTGTCCGCTAATCCGGACTGGGCGTCCATCGCGGTCCGCGGCGGCGGCCTGCTCGCCCTCGCCCTGATCGCGGTCGCGATCTCGGTAACCACCTTCCGCAGCTACGCCAAGAACGTCTGACCCGCCCGCTCGAGTGCGGCGCCGCCTTCGTGCGGCGCCGCGCTCCGTCACGTCGAAGACACGGCGGCGGTTGAGTCGCCGCTCGCATCGAGCCCGGCCGGCGCCGCCCGCATCCCTGAGGCAAGGACCCCGCCATGCAGGCGCCGGTCCCAGACGGCTACGACAAGGTCATCGTCATCGACGGCCAGGGCGCTCGCCAGGTGAACCGCGTCCGCACCGCGCAGCGCGTGAGCTTGGGCGAGATGGCCGGCCTGCTGCTCAACCTGGGCCGTCAGCTCCACCTTCCTGGTGGCGGCCCAGAACTCCTCCCAGGCTTGCTCGGCCTCGAGCAGCTCCTCTGCGCGGAGTTCGTGATTCCGTGCCGAAGCCGCGAGCGCCGCGCGGACCTCCGGATAGGCCAGGCGGCCCGACAGCGCGCCGTCGCAGCCATCCCACAGCTCAGCCGCGAGTTGGCTGCCCGGTTCCTCGACGAGCAGCTTCACCAGCGCGCTTGAATCGAAGTAGACGAGCGCCACGAGTCACCCCCGCTGCTCGCTCACGATGTCAGAAACGGGACGCAGCGGACGTGGCCTGCCGCGGCCGGCGGCCGACGGCCGACGGGCCGATACGTCCCTGCCGATAACTCCGTCGGCAGCCAGACGCTGCAGGGTGGCGGTCGCCGACATGCCGAGCAGCCTCGCCACGGGTACTCCCCGGTCGGTCACGACGACCTCTTCACCAGCGCGTACTCGGTCGAGCCAGTCGCTGAGGTGCGCCCGCAGCTCTGTCACAGGGACCTCCATGCCTCTAATGTACATTAAGGGCACATCCAATCTGTACAGAGCCAGTTCCCGGCGGTTCTCCGGACGGGCTCAGGTCAGCTGGTCCAGGCGGGTCCACGCCGAGGGCGGGTTGTCGTCGCGGGGGAGCCACAGCAGCGGCTGCAGTCCGCCGAACCCGGCGTGGAACCCGGGCTCCCAGGGGAAGCGCCTGTTCCCGTCGGACCAGACGACCTGCAGGTACGGCGGCCGGACCATGCCGTAGAAGGTGTCGGAGATGGCGAGCAGGCGGCCTGGCGTCCGCCAGTCGACCTCAACCGGGCGGAACGTGAGCAGCGCCGCGCTGCGGTCGCCCTGCGGAACGACACCGCGGATGGCCCGCCCCGACGGGTGGGCGGCGAGCGCGGCGGCGCCCGACGGGAAGATGTCGTCGAGCACGTCGCCCGGCCCGAACCGCTCGCCGTCGGCGATGCGTGCGCCGATCGCGTTGATGAGCGCCGCGGCGATCTCCACCGGCAGCCCGCACACCACGAGCTCCGGCGCCTGGCACGACAGCCACATTCCGACGCTGTACGCCCACGGCGGCGCCTCCCGGTCGCCGTGCCTGCCGGAGATGGCCCAGCCGTGCTCGCCGACCGTGGTCGCCACCCAGCTCATGTAGGCCGCGAGCTCGGGGTCGCGGTCCTGCTCGTCTGCCTCCCGCGCGTGGCCGGGGCACTCGGGGCGGCTGCGGCGACCGGAAAGACGCTTGGGGAAGTTCATGGATCAAACGCTACGCCGAGGGTCTGACATTCCAGCTCGCCCGGGATAATCCGAGCATTAGCGCGATGAGTCGAAAACCAGCACAGCTCCGGTCGGCTGGAATGCGGCCGACTGACTCACAGCCTGGCATCCGGACGCGTTTCCGTGCGTCAGGTCCACCGCCTGTGCGGGCGGCTGGTCCGTAACCGCGTGCCCGCGCGTCCGTTCCGCTGCCGGGTACGCCTGTGGCGGGCCCGCCGCAACGCGCCCGCGCCCGCGGCTGCGAATCGCCGTTTCGAGCGGGCGGGCGAGCAGTGCGGCGAGGGCCACCGCGAGCGGCGCGAGCAGGGCCCAGCCGCAGTAGCCGAGCACGACCGCGACGACAACCGCGGCCGGGGCCGCCGCCAGGCGCCCCCGGCCGTGCAGCACCCGCACCGCGGACCTCATGCAGCCGAGGTAGACCCGCGCCGAGCGTCAGCGCGACCGCCGCGATCGCGGCCGCCGCGGTCCCCGCGGGGCCGGCCGCCGTGCGTGGCGATACCGTCGGTCGCGGAGGCGAGGTCGACGTTCGCGATCAGGACCATCGTCAGCCGTGGTCCGCTCCCGCTTGAGCACTGGCGATAACGCCAGCGCCGCTGCCGAGCACAGCGCCGCTGCCGAGCACCGGCTCCGAGCCGGTCAGGTCGCCGTCGACGGCCGCGTCGCTGCCCGTCACCTCGGCGCGGTCAGCGCCGCGGTCGTCGTTGCGGATGGTCCTGATGTCCCGCGGTATCAGGGTGAGCGCCGACGCGACGACGATCACCGCCGCAGAGGCGAACTGGGTGGCGGACACGCCGATCCCCGCGGCGAGCGGACCGGCGGCGAGTGCGCCGATCGGCATCGCGGCCATCGAGCCGAGCGCGTCGTAAGACGACACCCTGGCCAGCTTGTCCGCCGGGATCCTGGTGGCCATCTGCACCGTCCACTGGACCATCATCACCTCGGCAAGTGCCCCGATGGCGAAGGCGACGAAGCAGATCGCCGGCAGCGGCAGCACCAGCGCGAGCGCCAGCGGCGGCAGCGCCATCGTGCCGCCGGTCACCACCACGAACAGCATGGGCCTGCGCGGGATGTACCGCAGCGACACCAGGCCGCCGGCGATAAGGCCGAGCGCGTCGGCGGCGGTGATCGCGCCCCACGCGGCGGGGCCGCCGAGGTGTGCCCTGGCCACCACCGGGCCTAGCACCATGGTCCCGCCGTTGAACGCCATCATGACCAGGCAGAACTGGATCACGGTGGCCCACAGCCAGGTGTGCGAGCGGAATTCGGTCCAGCCCTCGCGCAGCTCGGAGATCATGTTCGGCTGGTGTGCCACGTCGCGGACGGGCCGCACGTTGCTCTTCACCGCGAACATGAGCGGGATCGTGCCGGTCATCCCGATCGCGCACAGGGTGAGCGCCCAGCCGGGGCCCGCCGCAGCGACGACGAGTCCGGCCACGGCGGCACCCGTCATCTGCCCGGTGTTCATCGCCAGGCGGCTGATCGAGCTGGCCTCCTGCAGCAGCGCGTCTGGCACAAGCTGTGGCAGCAGCGCCTGTGAGGCGGGATAGAACAGCGCGATGCCGATGCCGCTGAGCGTCTCAAGGCCGATCATGGCCCACAGCGGCGGGTGCCCGGTCAGCACGAGCACGCCGAACGCGCCCTCGCCAGCCGCGATGCAGGCATTGGCCGCCGCGATCACCCACTGCGGCTTGAAGCGGTCCGCGAAGACGCCGCTGATCAGTGAGAACACCAGCATGGGCGCGATCTGCGCGGCGAGCACGTACGACAGGTCAGCGGTGGAACCAGTCAGGTTCAGCACCGCGAACGAGACGCCGACCATCGAGAAACCGACGGAAAACGGTGCCAGCAGCCGGTCGGCCAGCAAAATCCGGAAGTCACGGATGGCGAGCACCGGATACCGGCGGGCAGGCGCACGCCACAACATGACGAAAATCCTTCGCGAAAGACCAGAGAGCTACTGAGCTTATGCAGCAACGCCGGGCTGCGGCAATTTAATTTCTCCGCTTGCCACGGCCAGACCTGCGACAGGCCCGGTGCTCCCGCGCGTCAGTTTCGCTGCGAATGCGCGACGTTGATGATCACGATCGCGGCCCAGATGAGCAGGACAAGGATGATTTCCGTCGCGCCTCCCACGCCGTGGCTCACCACGACGCTGGTGGCGCCGACGCCGAGCCCCATCGAGCCGAGGCCGAGGACCATCCCGCTCAGCCCGCTGTTACGCCGCGCCGGGGGCGGCACCGCGGCGGGTCCGGACGGCGTGGGCACGTACGGCGGCTGGTACGTGGCGGGCGCCGGGCGGCGGGGCGGCGCAGCGGGAGCCCGGTTGCCCGACGTCTGCTGCCCGCCGAGGCGGGCGTCGATGCGCTTGTCGATCTCCTCGCCGATCCGCTCGACGAGGCCCTCGGCCACAGCGGAGTCGTAACGTGACCCGAGTTCGGAGTGGGCAGCGACCGACGCGGTGATCTCGTCGCGCTCGTTGACGTTCACGCGCACACGTTATATCGCATATGGTCCGGCCGGCAAGGAGAGCCCGCGAAAGATCAAAATCCCCGGCGGCGGCAACCCAGGGGAGGGATCCGGGGGCGGGTGGGCGGAGCCACGCACCCGTTCGGATGAATCCATATTTCCTTTTTCTGCCGGTGCGGACGGGGGAGGGCCGCCGCATGGCGGCGGTGCTGGCAAACTGGAGGGATGGCCATCACCGATGCGGTCACGGCCGCCGGGACAACGGTGCCGGACGTCGGCGAGCCGTGCGTGCTGCTCAAGCAGGGGGAGATCTTCCTCAAGGGGAGGAACAGGCAGCAATTCGAGCGGATACTGCAGGCGAACGTCCGGGGTGCCATGCGCAGCGCCGGGCTGCCCGCGGAACTGACCGTGCGCGAGGGCGTGCTCGTGCTGCGGGTGGCCAGGGACGGCCGGGCACCTGCGGAGCACGCCGCGATCGTGGACCAGGTGGCCGAGCGGGCCGCCGACGTGCCGGGGATCGTCCGGGTCTGCCACGCGCTGCGCGTGGAGAAGACGCCGGAGGCGGCGACTGCCGCGGCGGTGGCGCTGACCAGCGCGGACAGCGGCGCGTTCGCGGTGCGGGCGCGACGCAGGGACAAGCGTTTCCCCGTCACATCCGAGCAGCTCAACGCGAGCATCGGCGCCGAGATCAAGGCGGTGCACGGACTGCCGGTGTCGCTCAAGCACCCGGACACCCAGGTCTTCATCGAGGTCGACCAGCGCGAGGTGTTCGTGTTCACCGAGGGCCTGCCCGGGCAGGGCGGCCTGCCGGTCGGGATGAGCGGCCGCGCGGTGGCGCTGCTGTCGGGCGGCATCGACTCGCCCGTCGCCGCGTACCGGATGATGAAGCGCGGGCTGCGCTGCGTGTTCGTGCACTTCTCCGGGATGCCGCTGACCGGGCCCGAGTCGGTGTACAAGGCCTACGCGCTGGTGCGCGGACTCGACCGGTTCCAGGGCGCGTCGCGGCTTTACGTGGTCCCGTTCGGCAAGGCGCAGCAGTCGCTCGCCACCTCGGGCGCCGGGCGGCTCCAGGTGATGGCGCAACGGCGGCTGATGCTCAAGACGGCGGAGGTGTTCGCCGCGCGGCTGCACGCCTCGGCGCTCGTCACCGGCGACTCGCTCGGCCAGGTGTCCAGCCAGACGCTGCCGAACATCACCGCGCTCGACGACGCGGTCCTGCTGCCGATCCTGCGGCCGCTGCTCGGCTGGGACAAGACCGAGATCATGGCGGAGGCGCGGCGCCTCGGCACGCTGGCGATCTCTGAGCTGCCCGACGAGGACTGCTGCACGCTGCTCACGCCGCGGCGCGCCGAGACGCGGGCCAAGATCGACGACCTGCACAAGATCGAGGGCCGCCTCGACGTGGCGGAACTCGCCGAGCAACTGGCCGCCAACGCCCAGGAGTACCGGCCGGTTGACTGAAGGCGCGATGGCAAAAACCGCCATCTTATCGCGCCTTCAGTCAACCAATATCTCCCGGGGGTACGACCCCCCGTACCCCCCGATATGAGGCGCTGCGCGCCTCACGGTGGCGTGCTACGCGCGGGCTAGCGGTGTGCGCGCGGGGGCGCCGGGGTGAGCGTCCTTCCGACAAGCGGCGACAGGTGCTGCGCGACGCTGGCGAGCTCCCGCAAGTCGGACTCGATGAGCGCCTGCGGCCCGTCGCACAGCGCGCTTTCCGGGTGCGGGTGCACGTCCACGATGATGCCGTCGGCGCCGACGGCGATCGCCGCGCGGGACAGCGGAAGCACCAGGTCGCGGCGGCCGCCGGAGTGTGACGGATCCACGATCACCGGCAGGTGCGAGAGCCGCTGCGCAACAGGCACCGCCGAGATGTCCAGCGTGTTGCGCGTCGACTTCTCGAAGGTGCGGATGCCCCGCTCGCACAGCACGATGTCCAGGTTGCCGCGCTGCGCGATGTACTCCGCCGCCATCAGCCACTCCTCGATGGTGGCGGACATGCCGCGCTTGAGCATGACGGGCTTGCCCGCCGCGCCGACGGCCTGCAGCAGCGGGAAGTTCTGCATGTTGCGGGTGCCGACCTGGAGCATGTCCGCGTACTTGGTGACAAGCTCCACGTCGCGCTGGTCGATGACCTCGGTCACGATCGGCAGCCCGGTCTCCTCGCGGACCTCGGCGAGGATCTTCAGCCCGACCTCGCCGAGCCCCTGGAAGGCGTAGGGGGAGGAGCGGGGCTTGAACGCGCCGCCGCGCAGCAGCGACGCGCCGGCCGCGCGGGCCATCTGCGCGGCGGCGAGGGTCTGCTCCGGCGTCTCCACCGCGCATGGCCCGGCGATCACAGTGAGCGTGTCGGGACCGATCGGCACGCCCGCCACCCTGATGACCGAGCGCTCGCGCCGGTGCTCGCGCGAGACCAGCTTGTACGGCACGGAGATGCGCACCACGTCGGCCACGCCGGGCAGGCTGGCCAGGTTGATAGTGGCCGTGAACCGCTCGACGTCGCCGCTGAGCCCGATGATCGTCCGCGACTCGCCGCGGCTGACGAACGCCTCGCCGCCCGCGTCCCGCACCACGGCGACCACATGGTTCACATCCGACGCTGTCGCGTCCGCGGTCATCACGACAACCATTTGACTCAGCTCCTCCGCCCGACCCGTGTGCCTCCGGCGTGGCGTTTTCAGTTCGCCGCCGCGCGGAGTCCCTTCAGCGTAGCGATGTCCCGGGCGTGCCCCGTCTTACCGCCGGGAGTCTCCACCACGAACGGCGTGCCGGCCAGCGCGTGATGGGCGAGCAGTTCGCGGAACGGCTCGGTGCCGATCGTGCCCGCGCCGATCGTCTCGTGCCTGTCGCGCCGCGACCCGCAGCCGAGCAGCGAGTCGTTGGCGTGCACCAGCCTGACCCGGCCGGGACCGGCGGCAGCGTCCACCGAGTCGAGCATCGCGGCCACCCCGCCAGGCGCCGTCAGGTCATGGCCGGCGGCGAAGGCATGGCAGGTGTCGAGGCAGACGCCCGCCTTCGGGTGGTACTCCACCGCGGCCAGGTACTCGGCCAGGTCGCCCGCCGCCGCGCAGAGCATCTGCCCCTGCCCGGCCATCGGCTCGAACAGCAGGTCGGGGTCGTCGTCGCCCAGCTTGTCGAGCAGCGGAAGTGCGGCCTCGCCGATCTGCCGCAGCGCGAGCTCCTTAGGGGTCCTGGCGGTGCCGTGCGCGTCCGCCGGCGTCCAGCCGGCCGCGGAGCCGGTGTGCACCACCACGCCGCGCGCGCCGATCTCCGCGCCGCGCCGTAGCGCGTGCGCCACCGCGTCGGCCGATTTCGCGGCCACCTCCTGGTTGCCGGACCCGAGGTTGATCATGTACGTGGCGTGCACGTACACCGGAACGTCCGATTCGCGAAGCAGCGCGTCCTGCGCGGCGTCGCCGGGGCCGGCCGCCCAGCCGCGCGGGTTGGACACGAAGACCTGGATGACCTCGGCCTCGACCGCCGCTGCGTACGCGAGCCCGCCCGTCGCGAGCCCGCCCGTGGTGGTCGCGTGCGATCCGATGAGTGGCACCCCGGCTAGAACCCGCCGTAGACCACGGTGATCGTCGATCCCGCGGGCGCCTCGCCGGACGGCGACGTGCTGAACACCTTGTTGCCGAAGAAGTAGTGCTTGCCGACGACCTTGAAGCCGAGCTGCTCGAGCTGCGCCTTCACCTGGTCGAACGGCAGGCCGCGCATGTCCTGGAAGGCCACCTCCGGCGGCCCGTTCGACACGTTGACACTCACCGTCGCGCCCGGCTGCACCGGCGTGCCCGCCGGGATGGACTGCGAGACGATGATGCCCTGCGGCTTGCTGCTGTCGACGTTGGCGGGCGCGATGGTGATGTTGTTGGCGCTCGCCCACGCCTGGATGCTGTTGATGTCCTGGTTGACCAGGTTGGGCAGCGCGAGACCGGCGACCACGTTCACCGTGACCGGCTTGTTCTCCGGCCAGGAGACGCCCGCGGCGGGCGTGGTGCCCGCGATCTGGCCGATGACCGGGTTGCTCGCGACGCCGACCTGCTTGGGCGTCGAGTTGACGGTCAGCCCGGCGCCGCGCAGCAGCGCGATGGCCTGCGCGGCCGTGTCGCCCGACGGTATCTGCGGTATGACGATCATCTTCGGGCCCTTGGAGATGGTGAGCACGATCGTCGAGCCCGGCAGCGCGCGCCCGGACGGCGATGTGCTGATCACCTCGCCCTTGGGCACGTTGTCGTCGATCACCGAGGCCCCTGGCTTCGCGTGGAAGCCGGCCTGCGTCAGCGCCCGCTCGGCCGACGCCGTCGTCATCATGGCGACCGAGGGCACGTGCGCGTACCGGCCTGAAGTCAGCCACCATCCGCCGCCGCCGAGCAGGAGCAGCGCGACGGCAGCGGCCGCCACATAGACGAAGCGCCTGCTGAACAGCCACCGCTGGAGGAAAGGCTCCGGCTCGCCGCCGTGCGCCGCGCCGTGGAAGCCGGAGTCGGCCGCGCCGTCGCCGCGCAGCAGCCCGGCGAAGGCCGAGCCGAGCCGGCCGTTGCCGCCGCCGCGGTCGTAACCGCCGGTGGTGACGCCGTAGCCAGCGTCGTAGCGCCCGGTCGCCGTCCCGTAGCCCGCGCCCTCGTGGCCGTCGAATCCCGGGTCCACCACCATCGTGTGCGACCCGCCGGCGCCATTGCCCGTGCCCGCCAGGCCGGCCCCGTTGTACGGGCCGGAACCCTGGTACTGGCCGGACGGCGACGGCGTCGGCCAGGCGCCGGAGATCGACTCGGCGGGATCGGGAAGTCCGCGCAGCGCCCGCGTCACCCGCAGGAAGGTGCCCGCGTCCGGCGGCCGCCGCTGCGGGTCCCTGCTCGTCGCCGCCCCGACCAGCTGGTCGACGCCAGGCGGAATCCCGCCGACAAGCGAGCCCACCGCGGGGACGTCGGAGTTGACGTGCGCGTACGCCACCGCGAGCGGCGACTCGCCGGTGTACGGCTGCCGCCCGGTGAGCATCTCGAACAGCATGATGCCCGCCGAGTACACGTCGGTGCGCGCGTCGCTCGGCGCCCCGGTGACCTGCTCGGGAGCGATGTAGGCGACGGAGCCGATGATCATGCCCGCCCGCGTGTTGCCGACCGCGGCCGACGCCCGCGCGAGGCCGAAGTCCACGACCTTGACCCGGCCATCGGCCGTGAGCAGCACGTTCTCCGGTTTGATGTCGCGGTGAACGATCCCGGCCTGGTGCGCGGCGGCCAGCCCGGCGAGCACCGGGTCGATGACGCTCAGGGCCTCCTGCCAGGGCAGCCAGCCCCGCTCGCGCAGCAGCGCGCGCAGAGTGCGTCCCGGCACGTACTCCATCGCCAGGTACAGGTGGTGCCCGTCGGAGCCCTGGTCGTAGACGCCCACGATGTTCGGGTGGGACAGCCGGGCCACCGACTTGGCCTCGCCGATGAACCGGCCGACGAAGTCGGCGTCTCGGGCCAGGTCGGCGTGCATCACCTTAAGCGCCACCTCACGGTCGAGCCGGGTGTCGGTGGCGAGGTAGACGGTGGCCATGCCGCCGTGCGCGATGCGCGAGCGGACGTGGTACCGCCCGTCGAGCATCCGCCCGGCGAGCGTGTCCGCGGGCGCAGCTTCCATTAGGGGCGATTTTACGGCCGACTGCCACTGGCTTCGGCCGTGTTAATCACATTGTCAGGATCACGCGTGCGGCCGATCCCCGACGCACCACTGGCACTGGCTGCGGGCCTTTCCCGGCCGGCTGCATCTGCAAGTGTCGAGTTGCACCATTTTGCGGCGTTGTGCCAGACTCGGGCCTCTGTTGTCCCGGGGCGAGGGAGGCGTTGTCATGGAAGACCGTATCGAACAGCGGATCACCATTCGTGCGACTCAGGACAAGGTATGGCAACTTGTCACCCGCCCCGGCTGGTGGCTGCCAGGCAGCGAAACCGAGCCTGCCCGCGGCCCCGGGCGCGTGCAGGTCACCTACAGCGGCGACGTCCGGCCGTACGTGATCGACATCGTCCGCGTCGAGCCGCAGGGTTACGCCTCGTTCCGCTGGGCGAGCAGGTTCGGCGGCGCCGAGCCGGCGCCAGGCAGGGCGACGCTTGTCGAGTTCTACCTCCGCCCCGTCGGTGACGAACTCGGCGTCACGGTGGTGGAGAGCGGCTTCTCGCAGCTCGACCTGCCCGAGGCGCTGCGCGAGGACGAGTGGAAGGGCAGCCAGGGTAGCTGGCAGTACGAACTGGCCGGCCTGCGGACCCGTGCCGAGCAGTTATCCCCCGGGGGGACGCCCCCCAGAAACTGAGCCAGATCGGGTGTTCGCCGCGCTGGCGGATTCGCGCCGGCGCGAGCTGCTCGAGTTGCTCGGCAGCGGGGCTGGCGCGAGCGCCGGCGGGCTCGCGGCGGTGCTCCCGGTGTCAAGGCAGGCGGTCGTGCAGCACCTGGCGGTCCTCGAGGAGGCCCGCCTCGTTACCCGCCGTCGGGCCGGGCGTCGGGTGCTGTTTACCGTCCGGCCAGAGGGCCTGGCGGTCACCGCGGGCTGGCTGACCGACCGCGCGGCGGCGTGGGGACCCCTTCCCGACTCCGCTGACCAGGGGAAAGATGCATGATTGTGAGGGAATGTCGGGTGTTTGGGACCGGCAAAGTCGTGGGACATTGGACTCGTGGCACAAATAAACCCCGTGGCTGACGCCCTCGTCGGCGAATGGCTCTCCCTCCCCGAGGTGGCCACCCGGCTTGGGCTCCCCGTCAGCCGGGTAAAGCAGCTCCTCCGCGACCGCAAGCTCCTCGCGGTCACCCGTCCCGGCGGCGATCGCGCGATCCCCGCCGCGTTCCTTGACGGCGAGCAGGTCGTCAAGGGCCTGTCCGGCACGCTGACGGTCCTGTTCGACTGCGGGTTCGACGACGAGGAAGCCCTCCGCTGGCTGTTCACGGCCGACGAGACGCTTCCAGGCACGCCGATCGAGGCGCTCTACAAGCACCGCGGAACCGAGGTCAACCGCCGCGCCCAGGCGCTGGCGTTCTAGCGAGGCCCGGGCCGTTACCCAGCTAACGAGGCCCGGGCCGTTACCCAGGCCGTGGGCCACTACCGGCTGTCGGCCGCGGTATGGGGCATGCGACATACCCCATACCCCATACCCCATGCGCGGGAGCAGGCCCTGCATGCGTCCTTGTGCGTGACTAAGCGCGCGTACCGGAGCCCCGCGGGACATCGCTGAGCGCCCGCGGGGCACCCGGCCCGCCGCCCGCGGCGTCATGAATGCGCGTGCGCCGCTCGATCCCGGGCACGCACGCCCCGGCTGCCCCGTGGACGTTCACCGCGTCCGCCGGGATGGCCCGGCATCCGTCGGCGGTTCCCGCTGCAGGTCCCCGTCGGCGCATGAGAACGTGCCCTGCCTGCCGGGGGCGGACTTCGCGGCCGGTGCGGCGCCCTGCCACTTGTCATCCTCGCACTGCATCGCTAAATTCTTCGCGAAACTATATTAACTGCGCATTTCGGGCAGATTATCACGGAAACTTAGATCCTGACGGAAACTCTGTGCGCTCTGGACGCGAAAAAGTTCCGCGATACTCAAAGTTTCCGTGATCATGTTCGACCGTGGCACGAGCGGCGAGGCGGATGTGACGGGCGAGGACGGAGGGGCGCCCGTCCGTCGCCGGCCCGGCCAGCCCTGCCCGTCGCGGCGGCGGCTCGGCGGCTCGACAGCCCCGCCACCCGCGAAAGCCTGGCGCGGGGTCTTCGGCGTACCCGGATGGTCCTGCTTCGCCGTGTGACCCAGGCCACAGGTTGTGGTCCAAACATAAAAACTTGACCGTCGGGTTATGCTTAGACACATGCCGCCCAGACCGCGACTGCCACAGGCTTCGCTCACATCCCAGCAAGCCCGCCGCGTCTCACGGCCAACGCCGAAGATAGCCGACATCCTGAAAACAGGACAGTCGTTCTCCTTCGAGTTCTTCGCGCCGAAGACAGAGCAGGCGGAGCAGCAGTTCTGGGGCACTATGCGGCGCCTCGAGCCGTTCAAGCCGGCGTTCGTCTCCGTGACGTACGGAGCGGGCGGCTCCACGCGCGATGGCACGGTCCAGATGACCGGTGCGATCGCGGAGCAGACCGAGCTGAACCCGATGGCCCATCTCACCGCGGTCAACCACTCGGTTGCAGAGCTGCGCAACGTCATCGGCAGCTACGCGAGCGTCGGCGTGCGCAACGTCCTCGCGCTGCGCGGCGACCCGCCGGGCGATCCGAACGCGCCGTGGATTCCGCATCCCGAGGGTTTCAGCTATGCCAGCCAGCTCGTCGAGCTGCTCAAGGCCTCCGGCGACTTCAGCGTCGGCGTCGCCGCGTTCCCTGAGACGCACCCGCGCTCTCCCGACGAGGAGACGGACACCAGGCACTTCGTCGAGAAGTGCCGGGCGGGCGCCGACTTCGCCATCACCCAGATGTTCTTCTACGCCGAGGACTACCTCCGGCTCAGGGACCGGGTGGGCAGGCACGGCTGCGACGTGCCGATCATCCCGGGCATCATGCCGGTGACCAGCCTGCGCGTGCTCGAACGTTCGATCGAGCTGGGCGGCTGCAAGGTCCCCGTCGGCCTGCTCGACCAGCTCAGGGAGGCGGACGCGCGCGGCGACGCGGCGACGGTCCGCGCCATCGGCGTCGACTACGCGGCCAAAATGTGCGCGAGGCTGCTCGACGAGGGAGTGCCCGGCCTGCACTTCATCACGCTCAACGCCTCGCGTGCCACGATGGAGATCTATCAGCGGCTCGGCCTGGGTGACCGCGGCGCCGCGCTCGCGTCGAGCGGCAGCATCGCGCCCATGACCGCGTAGGGCGGCTCACCACCCGAGAACCGGAAGTCCGTCAGCAGGTCGGTGAACCCGACGCCACGATACAGCCGCCTGGCGCGGGTCGGGGCGTCGGCCGTGGAGAGCACCGCGGTGCGCTCTGGCCGGCCGGCGGCGATCGTCAGCAGCAGCGAGCGGCCGATCCCCTTGCCCTGCCACGACGGCAGCACATGCAGCTCGGCGATCTCGAAGGAGTCGTCGAGCCAGGTGCGCTGCCCGGAGACCGCACCGCCAGAGCTGCCACCGTCGGAAATCACACTGTCGGAAATCACACTGTCGGAAATCACACTGCAGGAGCGCGAGGCGAGCGCGGCGGCCACCATGTCGTGCCACCACTGCCCGTTCTCCCCATGGAATCCGTAGCAGAAGCCGACGAGCTGCCCGTCGTCGTGCGCGGTCAGGCCGCGGAAGCCAGGGCTCACCGCGTGCCGCTCCATGATGGCCTCCCGCCCGGAGAGCGTGCGGTCCGGCGGGTTCATCGCGGCGGCGTACACGGAGACGAGCTCGCGGATCGCGGCACGGAACTGCGCGGGCCCTTGCTCGCGGTAACTGACCCTCATCAGGCAATGGTATGCACGCGGTGAACGGCGCCGCGGTGGCATCGGCGGACAGCGGTCGCGCACCCGGAATGTCAGACCCCCTGGGTAACTTCGAACTCGTCAGCAAATGGGCTGGACTTTGACGCGAACCTGTGTTCGAATGAGAGTGTGTTCGAATGACGGGGGTTGGCTCCGGTCGCCGCGACCCCTGGCGGCCGGTGCCGGCCGGGCGGGGCGTGGGGAAGCGCTTCGCCCGGCCGGCGGATGTTTCCTACCGCGGGCGAGCCCTCCCCAGGCTGACGATGGCGGACTTCGGCGCATCACCTGAAGGAGTGATGACCATGAGCGGCACGCTGACGACGGGACCGTCCGCGGGCAACGCGGTGCCCTTTCAAGCGCCAGTGCCATTTCCGACTCCTGTGCCTGCCCGCCTGCCCGCCACGGCGCTGAGCCTGCTGCGCAACGCACGGCAGGGCCTGGCGGAGGCGGAGACCGAGACGGACACGGGAACCCGGTACATCGGCGCCCACCTGGCCGCGCTGCGCGCGGCGGCGGCGATCGTGGCGGCGCGGGGCGAGCCCGGCTCGGGATCGCGGCGCCGCAGGCCGCGGTCGGTATGGGAACTGCTGCCGCAGGTGGAGCCGGCCCTCGCCGAGTGGGCGGCGTTCTTCGCGGCGAGCGCTGCCAAGCGCGCCGCGGCCGAGGCGGGACTGCCGCGGGCGGCGACCGCGCGCGAGGCGGACGACCTGCTGCGCGACGCCGGGACGTTCCTTGCGGTGGCCGAGCGGGCTCTCGGCCTCGAGGGTGAGCCCATGCTGCCGCTCTCACTGCGGCACGCGAGCTGAAACGAGCGAGCTGAACGAGCTTGACCGCCCCACCCGGCGATCGCCGGGTCACGCCGGATGGGGCAGCGGGGCCTCGTTACGCCCCGGCTGGGCGGTGCAGCCCAGGGGAGCCTTAGAAGGACTCGATGGAGTTGCTGCGCGCGTCGGCGTCGAGCACGCCCCAGCTAATGAGTTCCTCAGTGAGGTCAGCAGGCGACTTGTCGTAGATGACCGCAAGCGAACGCAGGTCCTCGTGCCGCACGGAAAGCACCCGGCCGTTGTAGTCGCCGCGCTGGGCCTGAATGGTGGCCACATAGCGGGCGAGGGGGCCGACCTTCTCCTTGGGCAGCTGGTTCATCCGCTCAAGGTCGATCACGAGCTTCGGCGCCGTCGCGATGGGAGTCGGCGCCGCGTCGCCGGGCAGCAGCTCGGAGACCGGGACGCCGTAGAACTCCGCAAGCTCGGCGAGCTTCTGCACCGTGACCGACCGGTCGCCGCGCTCGTAGGAGCCGACCACGACAGCCTTCCAGCGGCCGCGGGACTTCTCCTCGACACCGTGCAGAGAGAGCCCCTGCTGGGTGCGGATGGCGCGCAGTCGCGCGCCCAGGGTCTTGGCGTACTCAGATGGCATTTTTCCTCGGTTTCCCGGCCAGTCGTCGCTTACGGTAACGGTTACGCACAGTGACGGTAAGCGGCAAGCGCGACAAGGTCAAGCCGAATGGCAAAAACTGGTTGAACTCGTCCAGTAACCGGCATTGCCCTTCCCTAATGGTAACTACCCGCCGCCCGAACGCGACAACCCCCGCTGTAATCGGCTTTCCCATGCACAGAGGGGTCAAAGCGGGCTTGGCGATTGCTCTCGGAACGTTATGGCGGCGTATGTCCAATGTGACACAAATCACATCTTTCAGGGACGTGCAGTGAGGAGGGCCGACGGATGCACCGGGGATCAGCGGACGGGTTGCTCGTGACAGCGGGCTGGAAAGTTACGGAGGGGGATCTTCGGCTGGCCGGGGGAACACCAGTCGAGTGACTTTGCGTGGTGCTTGTGTTGCCGCTGGTGGCGAAACTGTTCGTGTCGGCCCGCCCGCACCGCCCGGCCCCAACGTGGCGCTCGCTACCTGCGGGAATCGTGCTGATACGGTGGGGGGCGTAGGCATCCTTTAAGGACCGTCCCGTGAGACGGGAAAGGAGGTCGTGACTGGTGTGCGCGATGCGGCCTGAACCAGTTCACGAGCCGGGCCCCAACGGCCCAGGCAAATCCGGTGGCCCAGGCAAAACCAGCGGCCCAGGCGATTCCGCGCTTCTAGGCGGAAGCGGCGGAAGCGGCGGGAGCAAGCTCGATTCCACGGGCTGGAAAGCGGTACTCACCCCGGAGGAGATCCGGCGCGCGCTGAGCCGTATCGCCCACGAGATCCTTGAGCGCACCCACGGCGGCGAGGGCATCGTCCTGCTCGGCATCCCCACCCGCGGCGTCCACCTGGCCAGCCGCCTGGCGGCGCGGATCGGCGAGTTCGAGGGGACACCCGCACCGGTCGGCTCCCTCGATGTCACCATGCACCGCGACGACCTGCGGCTGCGGCCGGCCCGCGCGCTGCAGCGGACTCAGGTGCCGCCCGACGGGGTGGACGGCAAGACCGTGGTCCTCGTCGACGACGTGCTCTTCTCCGGGCGCACCATCCGCGCCGCGCTCGACGCGCTTAACGACCTCGGCAGGCCGCGCGCGGTCCAGCTGGCGGTGCTCGTCGACCGCGGCCACAGGGAGCTGCCCATCCGCGCCGACTACGTGGGGAAGAACCTGCCCACCGCGCACCGCGAGAAGGTGCGCGTGCTGCTGACAGAAACAGACGGCGAGGACCTGGTGCTGCTCGGGGAGGGACGGGCGTGAACCCGCATCTCATCTCCGCGGCCGACCTGAGCCGCGATGACGCAGTGCTGATCCTGGACACGGCCGAGGAACTGGCCAGCGTGGAGGGGCGGGCGATCAGGAAGCTGCCCACCCTGCGCGGCCGTACCGTGGTCAACCTCTTCTACGAGGACTCCACGCGGACGCGGACCTCCTTCGAGGCCGCCGCCAAGCGGCTGAGCGCCGATGTCATCAACTTCTCCGCCAAGGGATCGAGCGTCGCCAAGGGCGAGTCGCTCAAGGACACCGCGCTGACCCTGGAGGCCATGGGCGCGGACGCCGTAGTGATCAGGCATCCCGCCTCCGGCGCGCCGCGGCGGCTGACCGGCTGGATCAGCGGCCGCGTGGTGAACGCGGGCGACGGCACCCACGAGCACCCCACCCAGGCGCTGCTCGACGCCTTCACGATGCGCCAGCGGCTCATCGGGACCGGAGCGGGAGCCGGAGCGGGAGCCCGAGCCGCAGCGGGAGCCGGGGCCGGGGCCGACAGGCGCGGCAGGGACCTCGACGGCCTGCGGGTGACGATCGTGGGCGATGTGCTGCACTCCCGGGTGGCCCGCTCCAACGTGCTGCTGCTTTCCACGCTCGGCGCGCAGGTCACCCTGGTCGCCCCGCCCACCCTCATGCCGCACGCGGTCGGCACGTGGCCGTGCCGGGCCGGCTACGAGCTGGACAGCGAACTGCGCAAGAGCGACGTGGTGATGATGCTGCGGGTGCAGCAGGAGCGGATGACCGCCGCCTACTTCCCGACCGTCCGCGAGTATCGCCGTCGGTACGGCCTCGACGCGGGCCGGATGGCGCTGCTGCCCGAGCACGCCATCGTGATGCACCCGGGCCCGATGAACCGCGGCGTCGAGATCGCCGCGGACGTGGCCGACTCCGCCCGTTCCACGATCGTCCAGCAGGTCGCCAACGGCGTCACGGTCCGCATGGCGGTCCTGTACCTGATGCTCGGCGGCATGGCGGAGGGAGCGGCATGAGCGGATCGAGCGGCTTGAGCGAAGAGTGGCTGATCAGGGGTGCGGCCATCGCCGGCGCTGACCCCAAGGACATTCACCTCAAGGACGGCGTCATCGCCGCAATCGGCGACGCCATCAGCGCACCGGACGCGACAGTGCTCGACGCGGCCGGGCTCGTCGCGCTGCCCGGCCTCGTCGACCTGCACACGCACCTGCGCGAGCCGGGCCGTGAGGACGCGGAAACCGTCGAGACGGGCACTCGCGCAGCCGCGCTCGGCGGCTACACGGCGGTGCACGCGATGGCCAACACCGAGCCGGTCGCCGACACGGCCGGCGTGGTCGAGCAGGTCTGGCGGCTCGGCGAGCAGGCCGGTTACGTCGACGTCCGCCCTGTTGGCGCGGTCACCGTGGGGCTGCACGGCAAGCAACTCGCCGAGCTCGGCGCGATGGCCGACTCCGCGGCCCGGGTCCGGGTCTTCTCCGACGACGGCTTCTGCGTCGCCGACCCGCTGCTGATGCGACGGGCGCTTGAGTACGTCAAGGCGTTCGACGGCGTGATCGCCCAGCACGCGCAGGAGCCGAGGCTGACCGAGGGCGCGCAGCTGAACGAGGGGGAGATGTCGAGCAGGCTCGGCCTGGCCGGCTGGCCGGCCGCCGCCGAGGAGGCGATCATCGCGCGTGACGTGCTGCTCGCCGCGCACGTCGACTCCGCCCTGCACGTCTGCCACGTCTCGACCGCGGGCAGCGTGGAGATCATCCGCTGGGCCAAGTCCAAGGGCTGGCGAGTCACCGCCGAGGTGACGCCGCACCACCTGCTGCTCACCGACGACCTTGCCGTGGACTACGACCCGCGGTTCAAGGTCAACCCGCCGCTGCGCACCAAGGCGGACATCGAGGCGCTGCGCGCCGGCCTGGCCGACGGCACCATCGACTGCGTGGCCACCGACCACGCGCCGCACCCGGTGGAGGCCAAGGAGACCGAGTGGGCCGAGGCAGCCAACGGCATGACCGGGCTGGAGACCGCGCTGCGCGTCGTGCAGCTCGCCATGGTCGACACCGGGCTGCTCGACTGGGCAGGCGTCGCTGACCGCATGTCCGCACGCCCGGCCGCGATCGGCCGCGTGCCAGGCCACGGCCAGCCGCTCGCCGTCGGCGCCCCCGCCAACCTGACGCTGTATGACCCCGCCGTCCCCGCCACGCCAGTGGACGCGGCCGCGCACGCCTCCAAGAGCCGCAACACCCCGTTCGCCGGGATGCCGCTGCCCGGGGCCGTGGTCGCGACGTTCCTGCGCGGCACCGCGACGGTACTTGACGGAAAGGTAACCCGATGAGCACTTCAGGCCCCGACGCGATGCTGGTCCTCGAGGACGGCACCACCCTGCGCGGCAAGGGGTTCGGCGCCTACGGCGAGTCGTTCGGCGAGATGGTATTCAACACCGGCATGACCGGCTATCAGGAGACGCTCACCGACCCGTCGTACTGCGGCCAGATCGTCGCCATGACGGCGCCGCACATCGGCAACACCGGCGTCAACGACGAGGACCCGGAGAGCCACCGCATCTGGGTCAGCGGCTACGTGGTCCGCGAGCCGTCGCGGCTTGCCTCAAGCTGGCGGGCGCAGCGCAGCCTGGAGGCCGAGCTCAAGGCGCAGGGGATCACCGGCATCTCGGTGCCAGGCACCCGCGCGCTCACCATGCGGCTGCGCGAGCACGGCGCCATGCGCGCCGCGGTGTCCACGGTCGAGAACAACCCGCAACGGCTGCTCGACCGCGTCCTTGCCAGCCCCGGCATGACCGGCGCCGACCTGGCGCGCATCGTCACCACGCCGCACCCGTACACGGTCGCGCCGCCGCGCGGCGTCCGTACCAGGTACCGGGTCGCCGCCGTGGACCTCGGCATCAAGGCCGCCACCCCGCGCAACATGGCGCAGCGTGGCATGGAGGTGAAGGTGCTGCCCGCCACCTCCACCGCCAAGGACATCCTCGCCGTCAGCCCGGACGGGGTGTTCTTCTCCAACGGCCCTGGCGACCCCGCCGCCGCCGGGTACGCGGTGGCCGCGATGCGCGGCGTCCTGGACGCCGGCGTGCCTATCTTCGGCATCTGTTTCGGCAGCCAGATTCTGTCGCGTGCCATCGGCCTTGACACCTACAAGCTCCGCTACGGCCACCGCGGCGTGAACCAGCCGGTCATGGACCTGGCCACCGGCCGGGTCTACATCACCAGCCACAACCACGGCTTCGCCGTGGCACTCCCTCTGGAAGAGGGAGCGGAGGCGTCCCCCCCAGCGGGGGGCCCGGGGGTCATGGGGGG
>Ga0335083_10000390_pt1 | contig 67949 bp, 83 predicted proteins | sample Lox_Sample_42_FD_206716 | JGI IMG/M metagenome (GOLD analysis project Ga0335083, IMG submission 206716) | Soil microbial communities from Loxahatchee National Wildlife Refuge, Florida, United States - Lox_Sample_4.2 | ecosystem: Environmental > Terrestrial > Soil > Wetlands | place: USA...
GTAGCACTCCTGCTCTGAGAGCTTGAGGTGGTCGAAGCGGTGGGCGTCGCGGGTGCGGCGTACGAGCCCCTCCATGCCCCGCCGGGCGACGTCACGCGCCTCGGCCTCGGTCGGCGCGATCGACAACAGCATGCTGTAACCCACACGCGGCTCGGAGTCCGGACCGTCGAAGCGAATCTCATCGTCCCTGTGGTCGTGCCAAGCCTTGAGGTAGTGCTCGTAAGCCTCCTCGCTGATCTTCCCGGGCCACATCAGGCTCATCCCGTGCTGGCCAGCGGTCTGCGGGCTGCCGGGGTACCAGAACGGAATCCGCTCCTGGAGCGGTTTGGTCGACATCGGCATTGTCGGGAAGTCGAAGAACGTGCTGTGCTCGCTCGAGATCTCGCCGGTGGCGAGTGCCTGCCTGATGATCCCGAGCACGTCGGTGAAACGGTCGCGGGACTCCCACCAGTCCTTGCTGAACCAGTAGTGCTCGATCGGAACGGCGCCACGGCCGACGCCGTACTCGAGCCGCCCGCCCGTGAGCTGATCGAGCACGCACATGTCCTCAATGATCCGCACGGGGTGGTGCATCGGCAGCAACTTCACCATCGGCCCCAGCCGGATGTTCTCGGTCACCTGGGAGGCAGCGGCGATGAACAGCTCCTGGCCCGGGGCCATGCACAGCCCGCTGCCATGATGCTCGGCCAGGTGGTAGCCGGTGAATCCGGCATCGTCGGCCATCTGGATCAGCGTGAGGCGGTCCTTGAACAGCTGGCCGGTGGCTGTGCCGGGAATATCCTCGATGTGGTCGAAGATGCCGAACTTGTTTGCGATCACGGGCGGGACCCTAACGTTTTTACGCAACGAGGCGCAGGAGCGCGGCGGTGGCGGCCGCGGCGAACGCCACGACAACGAACGGCGCTTTACGCCAGACCAGCACCGCGGCAACCAGCAGCGCGGGTGTCCGTGCGTCGAGCACGAACCGATGACCGCTGCTGAACGTCTGAACGACGATCAACGCCGCCAGCACCGGGACGACGACGATCTCGAGCGACCAGCGCTCGGACGTCTCCCGATCGAGTCGCTCTCCGATCGCGAGTCCGAGCACCTTCAGCGCGTAGGCCGCGCCGCACAGGGCGAGAACCGGCCACCAGCTCATCGGCCGGCCTCCGGTGCCTGTCCCATCCGAACGCGGGCCCGGCGGCGGCTCGAGGCGAGCAGCAGTGGGACCGCGGCCAGCGCGGACGCGATGATCGGTACGCCGGCCGGCGTAATCGGCAACAGCGCGAGCGCGATCAGCGCACCCGCCACCGCCGCACGCGTCGCATCCGGCCCGCGCAACTGCGGGACGAGCAGCGCCAGGAACACCGCCGGGAAGACCGCGTCGAGGCCATAGTCGCGAGGGTCGCCGAGACCGCGCCCGGCGATCGCGCCGACCAGCGTCCCGATGTTCCAGGCGGTGAACAGGCACAGCGCGGTCAGGTCGAACGCACGGCGCCTGGCCGCGAGCGTCGGCTGCGCGTGGGCCATCGCGGTGGTCTCGTCGACGACGACCTGCGCCCGCAGCGCGCGTTTGGGGGCGGTGCCCGACAGGATGCCCTTCAGGCTGAGCGCGTACAGAGCGTTGCGTCCGGCGAGCAGCAGCGCGGGCGCGAGCGCGCCGGCTACGCCACCGCCCGCCCCGACCACCGACACGAACGTCAGCTGCGAGGCGCCGGTAAAGCACGCGACTGACATCACGCACGTCTGGGCGATGCTGAAGCCGGCCGCGACCGACAACACGCCGAAGGACACCGCATAGACCGCGGTCGCGAGCCCGATCGAGAGCGCGTTCCGGAGGATGGGATCGTTGGAGGCCATGCAGGAGGCATTGTCTCGCGATCTCATCGGCATATGGCTGCGAATTCGCCCGACTAGCCGCCGTAACTGGCAACATTCAGCCATGGATTCGATCGATCGCGCAATCATCGACGAGCTGAGCCGGGACGGGCGCCTCTCCAACGTCGAGCTGGCCGCCCGAGTGAACCTGTCTCCATCCCCGTGCCTGCGTCGCGTCCGCGCGCTCGAAGAGTCGGGCGTGATCCGTGGATACCACGCGGACATCGAGCCGAGTGCGATCGGACGCGGCCTCGAGGTATCGGTGCTCGTCGAGCTCTCGCTCAAGGATCGCGAAACCGTCGAGGCCTTCGAGGAGCAGATAGGCGAGATCGACGAGGTGCTCGAATGCCGTCGAATGTTCGGCATCCCGGACTACATCATCCGCGTCGGGGTCGCCGACACCGACGACTACGAGCGGTTCTACATGAACAAGCTCGCGGAGCTACCCGGCGTCACCCGCGTCAATTCCCAGTTCACGATGAAGCTGGTGAAGGCCGCAACAGCGGGCCAGGCTCGGCGGAAGCCGCCGGATCTCCGGCGGTAGCGCGTCACTTACTGCCGAACACACGCTCCATCATCGCGGTGTCGCCGGCGCTCTGGAACTTGACCAGCTTGCCGTCGCGGAACGTGAGCACGTCGCACGAGTCCGCCTCGCCCCCCTCGAGCGTGATGTGGGTCAGCACAACGACGCGCTCGTCGTCGGAGAACCAGAACTGCGGCGTGGTCGTGAAACCCTTTCCGGCCAGCTGTCCCCACAGGGCTCCGACCGCCTGCTTACCGTGGATCGTGCCGCCGATCGCGCTGTTGCCCGGCGTGATCCACTCGATGTCGTCGGCCATCGGCTCCATCGCCGCAGCCGCGTCGCCGGCCGAGAACGCGGCGTACGCGCGCTTTGCCGTCTCGACGTTCTGCTCGCCCGCCATCCGTCACCCCTTTCCTGTCTTCGCGACGCGCCAGCGTCGCCCGTCCAGGCGACCCTAACACCTGAGATCGGTCACCAGGAAGACACTCGTTCGGGCCGCTTTCTCCATCCTTTATTCTCGTTTGCGTGGGTGGTAAGCGTTCGCGTATTTGGTTGGCTCGCGTAGTGCCGCTGATCGCGTTCGCGGGGGTGGTGGTCGCCGGCGCGACACACCACCGCGAGTTCCTGCAGCCGCTGCTGCTCGTGATGGTGTTGCTGGCGCCCACGTTCCTGCCGCCGGAGAAGCTGTACCCGCCGCCGGCGCCTCCGTCGAGCGGTATCGACGATAACGACGGCGGGGGAGGACGCGGCCCCAGGAATCCGCCGAAGTCGCCTGAGGGTCCTCGCGGAGGCGTTCCGCTGCCCGATGCCGACCCGGCGCGGGTTCGCATCCGTGACCATCGCCGCCCGGCGATGCCCTTGTTCCGCGCCCGACGCCCCGCGCACGAGCCCGGGCGCGCCCCGGCGCGGACCCCGCACGGGTCCGCGCCCGCCTGATCAAGAGCCGTCCGGCTTAGCCCGGGTTAGGGGCCGAAGGAGCGGAGAAACGCCTTCAGGTTCGTGACGTGCTGAGAGTTGACCGAGGCCGTGCAATCGGCATCGACGACGCCCGCCTCGGTCCCGCCTTCGAACACGTCCGAGGCGCTTATGCAGTACGCGTGACGGTACGCGAGCCAGGCGTTGTGTCCTGCGATGAACCGGCGCTTCGCTGCGGTGTCGAACAGATTCCCGAAGATCGCTTGATCCAGCCCGTCGATCCGCTTGTCGCTGCTCAGGATCTGCTGCTCGGCGCACCCCTCCATCTGAAGCGTGGTGCGGTGACCCGGCACGCCGGTGCAGGGCAGCGGGGTGAACGACTCGTGGATCACTGGCGCCACGAGCTTCGCCGGACGGGCCGAGCCGCCCGGGTCCGCGGCGTCCGCGAGGGCGGAAGTCGCGACCAGGACGGTCGCGGCTGTGATGCCTAGGAGCAAGGGAAACCTCATGCGCATGTTCTCTCCAGCAGGTGTGAGTTCTGGGCGGCGGCCAACGTAGCGTGTCTCACCTCTTGATTCCTTCCTCGCGCAGCCCGGTACCGTCTCGTGAGCATGAGCGATTCGAGCATCCATCGTGTGGTCGTGATCGGCGGAGGCTTCGGCGGCCTCCAGGCTGCGCTGAAGCTGCGCTCGGCCCCAGTCGAGGTGACGCTGATCGACCGCCGAAACTTCCACCTGTTCCAGCCTCTGACCTACCAGGTCGCGACTGGCGCGTTGTCGCCGGGAGAGATCGCCTATCCGTTGCGGGGGATCTTCAAGCGCCATCGCAACGTCCGCGTGCTGCTGGCGGAGGTCTCCGACTTAGATCTCGACGCGCGGACCGTCCACCTCAACTCGGTCGGCGAGGTTCCCGCGCCCCCGTCGGTCACTTACGACACGCTGATCATTGCCGGCGGCTCGAGCTACTCCTACTTCGGCCACGACGACTGGACCGAGTTCGCCGGCGAGGTCAAGTCACTCGAGAGCGCGCTGACGATGCGCAGCCGGATCCTGAGCGCGTTCGAGGCTGCTGAATCGGAGGCCGACCCCGACGTGCGGGCGTCGTGGCTGACGTTCGCCGTAGTCGGGGCCGGGCCCACGGGCGTGGAGATGGCCGGCCAGATTGGCGAGCTGGCCAGCGACACGCTCCATCTCGACTACGACGCGTTCGATCCCCAGTCGTGCCGCATCCTCCTGATCGAGGCCGCCGACCGGGTGCTCACGAGCTTCCCGCCGTCGCTCTCGGCGAAGGCACAGCGGTCGCTAGAGCGGCTCGGGGTGACGCCGATGCTGCGCTCGACGGTGGTTGGGGTCGACTCCGAGTCGGTCAGCATCGCCGACTCCGCCGGCAACACGCAGCGCATCCCGGCGCGCACAGTCGTGTGGGCTGCAGGGGTGACCGCCTCGAAGCTCGGCGCGAAGCTGAGCGAGCTGACTGGAGCCGAGCTCGACCGCGCCGGACGGGTTGCGGTCGAATCGGACCTGACCCTCCCGGGCCATCCCGAGGTGTTCGCACTCGGCGACATGGTCCGCGTCCGCGGTGCGGACGGATCCCCCGTAACGCTTCCGGGCGTCGCTCCCGTGGCAATGCAGCAGGGGCGCTACGCCGCACGCGCGGTGCGCGCGAGGCTCGACTCAAAGGAACTCCCGCCCTTTCATTACCACGACAAGGGCAACCTGGCCACGATCGGGCGCGGTGCGGCCGTGGCCGAGATCAAGCCACTGCGCCTCAGCGGTTTCGTCGCATGGGTGACCTGGCTGGTGGTTCACCTCTGGTACCTGGTCGGGTTCGAGAACCGCGTCCTCGTGTTCACTCGCTGGGGGTTCAGCTTCGTCACCCGGGGACGCGGCGCGCGGCTGATCACGGGAGCTGCCGCCGAGAAAGCGCCCGAGAAGGCCACTTGATCCAAGGGTGTGCGGCGGATCAGCCGTTAGGGGACGGAGCCGCGCCGCGATTGCAGGCGATGAGCGCGGACCGGATGATGCTCGGTAGCGCGACCGCCGGGCACTTCGGGCTCGTCGCCTCGAGCATCAGCCGCCACACGCCGTTGTCCCGGCCCAGAACCGCGGTCACATAGACGCCGTAGTGCCAGCAAGGGCTCTGGCCCCCGACCGCCGAGCCTTGATCGGGCGACAGCGTCAGCCCCAGGCATCCAAGCGGGTACCGGTACGCGGTCTCGATCCTGGCCAGGCCCTCGATCGTTGCCGGTGTGGCCCGGCTGTGCGTTGCGCTTGTCGCCGCCTTCGCCCGGTCGGCGCGATCGCCGCCCGCCCTCGCGGCACCGCCGGTCCCCACCGCGACGGCGACGAGGCCGGCGGCGATGATCAGAACGATCGAAGCGACGAGGACCGGCAAGCCGACGGTTACTCGCACCGCGGCGCCGCGGTCCCGGACCGGATGGACGCGCGGCCCCGGCTCTACCGTGACACGCACGACCGATGGCGCATCCCCTGACGGACGCCAACTATCGGGCGGCCTGCGCTGCGCCATCAGCGGAGTATCCCGCCCCCCGGGGTGCACGCCGCGAAAATCGGAACGCTCACGCGGAGCGCATGAACCGAGCGCCGGCTTCCGCCGGGTGTGAGCCGTCCGTCGCTGCGGTCGACAAGTGATCGACGGGCACCGTGAACCAGTGCCGTGCCACGCACACGAGCTTGACGTGCTCGACCGGGTCTGGCGCGCCGCCGAGTGTGAAGCGGTCGGCGATCTCGGCGGGGAGGCCGCAGGCCGGGCACTCCAACAGCGATTCGGCGGGAATCTGGATTTTGACGTTGCTCATTGCGTTCGTCCCCTGGCGTCGTTCCTGTTCGTGTGGGGTACGAACGCGGGCAGACTTTGGTTCGTGAGGTTCGCCGACCTGGCGGGCTCGTCGCAACGGTCGTCCCCGCCCTGGACCATCAGCGTCGGCGTGTCGATGCACTCGACGTCGGCGATGCGCGCCGCCGGCGCGGCTGATACGCAAGCGCCAGCGTCACGATCGCCGTCACCCGCTCGAGACCGATGGCGTCGAGCAGATCGAGCGCGTCCGCGGCGAGCGCGATGCCGCGGTCGTCGCGCACCGCGTCTGACGAGCGGAACCCCGTGGCTCCCGACCCGCGGAGCGCCTCGACCTCGATCTCGAGCACGAGGGTCTCGTTCATGCTCGCGCGCTAGCTTAGTCGGCGTGCCTCTCGCGGTGCGAGGTGTTCTGGCGCTCCTGGCCCTGCTGTCGATGACTGGGCAGCGATTGTCCGCGGTGAGCGCCCAGGCGCGCACGCGAGCGGTCGCGTCTGCACCGCGCCGGCCGCCGATCGTGTGGGACCCGATCCCGTTCGGCCCGCAACGCAAAGCCCAGATGGTGGCGTACGTTCGTCGCCATTACGGCAGCTTCATGCGCCCCACGTGGCGACTGATCGATCCTCATGTGATCGTGATCCACTACACCGAGTCACCGACGTTCCAGTCCACCTGGAACACGTTCGCCTCGGATGTGCCCGACCCAGAGCTGCACGAGCTGCCGAACACGTGCGCCCACTTCGTGATCGATCGTGACGGCAGGATCTACCAGCTCGTCTCGCTCGGGACGATGTGCCGGCACACCGTCGGCCTCAACTGGACTGCAATCGGGATCGAGAACGTCGGCTTCAGCGACGCCGACGTGATGGGCGACCGCGCGCAGATGTCCTCGAACCTGCATCTCGTGCGATGGCTGCGCTGCCGGTTCCACGTCGAAATCGAGAATGTGATCGGCCACAACGAGAGCTTGTCGAGTCCCTACCACCACGAGGACGTCGTCTCCCTCCGCGCTCAGACCCACAGTGACTTCAACCACGCCGACATGCAGGTGTACCGGCGCCGCCTCCGCGCGCTCGGCGGCTGCCCGCCGACCCAAGGCCCGCGATGAACTACGAGCGAGAGCTGACCGCCCTGTACACCGCGTTCAACGCACGCGACATCGGCGCCGTGCTGGACGCGATGACCGAAGACGTCGATTGGCCGAACGCCTGGGAGGGCGGGCGGTTGCTCGGCAAGGAGGCCATCCGGGATTACTGGACCCGCCAATGGGCAGAGATCGACCCGAGCGTCGAGCCGGTGTCGTTCGCTCGCAGACCCGATGGGCGTATCGCGGTCGAGGTTCAGCAGGTCGTGCGCGCCATCGACGGCAGCCTGGTCAGCGAGGCGCGGGTCGTGCACGTTTACACGCTGCGCGGAGGGCTCGTGTGCGGCATGGATGTCGAGTGAGCCGGGCGCCGGCTGGCTGGCGGCGATCACGCCGACTCGAGTAGGACAACCGGGATGACGCGGTCGCCCGCCCGCCCCTGGTATGTCGAGTAGCCCGTGTAGTTGTCGTTGACGAGCGCCCACAGTTCCGCACGCTCGGCGCCCTCGGCCACTCGTGGGCGGACCAGGGTGCGCCGACCGCCGACCTCGACAGCGACGGAATCAGGATGTGCGCGCAGGTTGTAGTACCAGGCCGGATTGTGGGCTGCGCCGGCTTTGGACGCCACGACTACAAAGTCGTTGCCGGGACGCTATCAGCGGTTGATCTCACGCGATCGGTCCGCGGGCCGTTCCACTCAGACATCCGCGCATCAGGAGGAATCGACGATGACCACCATGACCGACGTCGGCACCGACATACGCGCCCGGGTCGACGGCCTCGACTGGGAGCGACTGGAAATCGAGCTCGACGACATGGGCTATGCCGTCACGGTCCCGGTGCTGAACGGAGATGAGTGCGACGAGCTGTCGGACCTGTTCAACAGCGGCTGTTTCCGTTCCACGGTCGAGATGGCCCGGTACCGATTCGGCGACGGGCGCTACCGGTACTTCGACCATCCGCTGCCGGAGACGATTGCGGCGCTGCGCGTGTCGTTCTACCGGCATCTCGCGCCGATCGCGAACCATTGGGCCGAGCTGCTCGGCGATGACGGGCCCGCGTTCCCGCTCGAGCACGACGGGCTGCTTCGACGTTGCCATGCCGCCGGGCAGAAGCGCCCGACGCCGTTGATCCTGCGGTACGGCGAGGGCGACTGGAACGCGCTGCACCAGGATCTCTATGGCGAGGTGTTCTTTCCGTTCCAGGTGCTGACGATCCTGGCCCGCCCGGGCGAGGACTTCGATGGTGGGCAGTTCGTGCTGCTCGAGCAGCGCCCCCGCGCCCAGAGCCGGGCTCACGTGCTCGAGCCCGCGCAGGGCGCCTTCGTCATCTTCCCGACTGCGGTCCGGCCGAACCTGGGCAAGCGCGGGTATCACCGGGTCGGGATGCGCCACGGCGTCTCGACGGTGACCCGAGGGCAGCGAACCGCCCTCGGCGTGATCTTCCACGACGCTACCTGAGGTCGACCAGCTGGCCGTCGCGGAGCGTTACGGGGATCGGATCGACGACTTCGAGCTTCGCCGGCGCATCGGGCTCGACGTTCCGGAACCCGAGCAGCGCCCAGCTTCCGTCCCGCCGCTCGACGAGCGGAGCGGCGGACAGCGTCGGCTCGCCTTTGAATGGCCGCGCGTGCTCTACCGCCCACGGTCCGGTCAGCGAGTCGCCCGCCACCGACCACGTACAGAACCGGCCGAACCGCGACAGTTGCTCGGCGCTCTGCTGGTCGGAGTGGCAGGTGAACACGAGCGTCGGCTGGCCGTCGACGAGCCTCACCTGTGACACCTCGAGCTCGCCAAAGCCTGCCGATCCCGGCTCGGTCACCGGCGGTCCGAGCTCCCAGGTGCGCATGTCGGCGCTGCGGGCATGCCCCAAGACCCCGTCCCGAAGCCGCGGCGCGCCTACCGCGCGGGCCGTGATCAGCATGTGCCAGCCGTCGCCGGCCGGGTCCCGGAACACGAACGGGTCGCGCCACGTCCCGCTCACGTACCACCGCGGATCCGGGGCGACGAGCGGCCGATCTCCCACGCGCCGCCACCTCGCCAGATCTTCGGACTCGGCCATGCCAATCCGCTGATCGCGGACGCCAAGCCCGCGCGAGGTCGACAGCGCGCTGTAGTAGAGGCGCCACACGCCGTCGTCGCCGCGCGCCACCGATCCGGTCCACAGCGCCAGGTCGTCCCAGCGCCCCGGCTCGGGCACGAGCGCGTCCCGCTCGACCTCCCAAACAACGAGCTCGGCCGAGGTCGCGTGGCCGATCCGGGCCGCGGTGTGCCGGAGTCCAGTGTCGCCCAGCGCGCGCGGCGCTTTCAGGAAGAACAGGTGATAGCGGTCGCCGTCGTCGGCGACCCAGCTGTCCCACACCCAATCGTCGGGCAGCCTCAGCATCGGCGAAATCGTTTCAGTTGAGGTTTCGCGAACCGCGGCCACATCCGCGCCAATCTGCGCGGGATCACGATGGTCTCGCTCGGACTCGTGCTCGTGACCATGACGGCGGTGGCGATTGTCGCCCACGCGCTCATCGGATTCCCGTGGGCGGCGGCGTTCGCGCTCGGCGACGACGGTGCGGCCGAGACCGAGGAGCCCAAGGCTTCGGCGCCAGGGGACGATCTCGAACTAGACTAGACATGAACCGCGTGATCCAGGAGCTCGACCTCGAGGAGGTCCCGGCTCGAGATCTAGGTTTTGGCGCGGTACTGGCGCAGCGTGATCCCGAACCAGCGGTCGGTCGCGCCCTCGTCGAGCATGCCCAGCCGGAGCGCGACGCGCTGGGACGGCTCGTTGTCGAGATCGATTAGCGCGAGTACGTTCTCGATGCCTGCGCTGGCCGCCGCGTCTAGAACCGCCTGGGCGGCCTCGGTCGCGTAACCGTGTCCCTGCGAATCAGGGCGCAGATGCCAGCCGATCTCGACCAGGTCGGTCGGGCCGTCCGAGTCTGCGAGCGGCATCAGCAGTACGGTGCCGATGGGTCCGCCAGGCTCGCCGTCGAGCGGGACGATCGCCCACAGTCCGAGCGGCGGTGCCATGCCTGCCACGAGCTCGTTCCCTCGGCATAGCCGGTCGCGCGCCGCCTCGAGCGTGGTCACGCTGCGGCGTGGCTTCGGCCCGAGCCAGCGCGTCACCTCGTCCCGGGAATAGATGTCGAAGAAGGCCGGCGCGTCCTCCTCGCGCCACCGCCGAAGCGCTAGTCGAGGGGTCCGCAGCAGCTCCACGAGCGCTACTGTCGGAGGATCAGCACCCTGGCCTGCCCTCCGGGGCTGATCCCGAGCTTGACGATCGCGTCACCGACCTGAACCGCGTCGAGCCACACGCTGTCGTGGTCGTTCGCGAGTCCGAGCGCCGCCACCTGCTGCATCGACCGCGCGAGATGAGCCATCTCGTCGGGGCTGCCCACCAGTCGCTCGATCCCGTGCTCGGTTCCGAACGTCACCGTCAATCCCTCGTCGGTCTGGTGAGCGGAAAGCAGTTCCAGGCTCATGGATCCCTCCAGTCTAGGTACGAGAGGAACGCGCTCCAGGCACGGGCGCTTGCGCCAACCCGGTAACGGCACACCCGCAGCCGGCTACGCCTGGAGACCGCGGGCGAGAGCCCGCAACGCCGCCATCCCCGGCATGAACAGGTACTCGCCACCGCGCGTGGTCACGAACGGGGCCTGGGGCGAGAGCATGAAAGGAGGATCGCCCTGGACGGTCATCTTTCCCGTCCCGAGCGGGCTGCCGAGCAGGAAGTCGCTGTCGTGGCCGAGGTGGAAGCCGTTGCCGTCATTCAGCCACTGGAGCTGAACGCTTTCGAACTGGCGCGAGATGCTCGCGTTGAAGCACACGAACACGAGGCCGCGATCGACGCCGTCGTCCTCCAGAGCGTCGGCCGCCAGTGGCGGGCCGTACGGCACGCCGCGCCGGATGATCCGGTGGCGGAAGCTCAGCAGCCCGGCGTCATCGAGCCCCGGCCAGCCGAGCGAGTCGCGCGGGTTCGAGCGGCGGATGTGGGCCCCGAGCGGGCACAGCTTGCCGGCGACGTCCGCGGAGAGGTAACGGAAGTCATTGCTCCCCACCGCGGTGGCCGAAAATGAAGGATCCGGCCGGTCTGGCGACCTAACCAGCGGCGAGCCGTTGCGCCACCGCCCGACAATCTTGGCCGCGAGCAGCTCCTCGTCGCCCCCCGAGAACCGAGCCGCCCCAGCGCGCAATACTCGGCGGAACAGCGCCACATCCTGGCGGAGCTTGCGGTAGACCATGTACGTCCCCGACCGACCGAGCGGGTCCGACGGCGCGCTCGGCAGCCGCTTCTGCGGATCGACGAGCGTGTCCTCGTCGGGATAGCCGAGCACGAACTCGCCGAGCGCGAGCGGCCGCCACGCCCCGCCGGCGAGCGCCACCCCGCCGCCCGCGGCGTCGTCGTCGGACACCCCCGCGATCGCCGGCTGGGCGGCGCCGTCGGCGAACCCGAAATGCTCGCGCGCCGGCGCCGTTGCATCGGGCGGGCCTAGCCGCAACATCTCCGCGTACTGCTCGTGCACGATCGAGATGCCGGACGCGTGCGCGATCTCGTCGCGCAGGCTCGCGAGCTCCGCCTCGATCTCCTCTCGCGCCCGCCCGTTCAAGATCACGAGCACGTGGGCAGCGCCCGTGCCGAGACCGCTGTCCCAGTGCGAACGATCGCTAACCCCGAGGTCGCCCAGCATCCCGCTGCGCGCGGCCATACCCTGACGGAACTCAGCGGAGAAGGTCCCGATCACCGCGTCCGGGACGCCCAGGGCCCGGAGCCCCGCACACGTCACCGCCACGTTTCGGTGCCACGCTGGCTTCGCGTCGGTCCACTCCTCGTCGGTTGAGACCAGATCCGCCACCAGGCCCAGCCACGCGCGTCCGCCCGCGACATCTGAGACCTCAACGAACACGTACGCCGTGCACGGGTAGGTGCTCCCGTACGCTCGCAACACGTTGCCCTGAATATCCGAGCGATCGATGAGCATCAGAACTCGGCCAGGAACGCGCTCTGAAGGTCGGCCGCGGGCATCGCCTGTGCCATCACCGCAAACGAGATCAACCGCTCGCGGGCGTCGAGTGCGGCTTTCACCTGGGCCACGGTCGCGTGCGGATAGGCGGCGACGAAAAACCCCGTGTCGATCTTGTTGTGAAGCAGGTACGCCTTGAGCTGCGGCCCGGTGGCGTCGGGCGGGCAGCCGACGCAGCGCCCCCAGATCTCCCTTGCCTCGGGCGCGAGCTTCATGCAGAGCTCGTCGAGGTAGGGGTCGAGCGGGCCGTCGAAGTTGCTCGTGAAGATCAGGTACGGACTCTCGAGATGATCCTCGCGCGGCTGCGCGGGGTCGTTGACCCAGTCCCGAACGATCACCCAGCGCGCGAAGTGGGTGCCGGCCAGCCGCGCGAGCGGACTGCCGGCCTGAGGCAGCGCCTCGAGATACGACCGCAAACTCCCCTCGGAGCCGGGCCGGATTGGCGTCAGCGCCATGAACGCGGTGGCCTGACCCGAGGTGTTGCTCACAGGCAGTCCTGCACTTCGGCGAGGAACTGCGGCCACTGCTCGGCGAAAGCCTCGGCGCTCATGTTCCGCGCGCGCGACTTGAACTCCTCGAGCTTGGGGGCGAGCTCGAGCGAGGACAGGATCATCGTCGTGGTGGCCTCGGGATAGGCCCCGTAGAAGTGGCTGGCGACGATCTCGTTGCGCTTGATGTAGGTCTTGAAAGGCCCGGTAGGGAGCGGCTGCGGGAACCCGTACGACGTCCCCCAGAACACCTTCATGCCGCGGGTGAGGATGTGGGAGAAGGCATCGATGTACTCCTCCCAGCCGCCGTTGAAGTTGCTCTCGAAGTACAGGTGCGGATAGTTCAGCTTCTCCTGTCGCTGCGGCGCTCCGTTATAAGGAATATGGCGGACCATGGTCCACCGAGCGAAGTGGATGAACGACAGCCTCGCGAGGGTTCCGCTCGCCCGAGGGAACGTCGTGGCGAACCAGAACACGAGCGGCAGCCACAGCCGACCGATCCATTTGACCGTGCTGAACACGGTGATCGCGATCGCCTGGCCGTCGACGTTCGCGGGGTCGGTGCCGGTGGCCGTGACCGGGCCTGGCGGAGCGGCGGGTTCGCTCACTGCCTACGAAGATATTCGCGGGCGTCCGTGCGAGTCAAGGCGATCAGCACGTCGGTCAGCCGTGCAGGATCGGCAAGCATCGGCGAGTGGCCGCCCGGCAGCTCGATCGGCTCCACCCCGAGTCGACGGCGCGCGACCGCCCGCGACCACTCCGGCCGGATCATCCGATCGTCCCGCATCACGAAGTAGCTCGTCGGCACATCCGGGAAGCCCGGCAGCGGGCACGGCTCGTCGTGGGGGGTCCTTGCCTGGGGCCGCAGTCTCGCCGCTGCGACCTCGGCCAACGCCGGATCGCAGTCGTGGTACATCACCTCGATCGCGGCTTGCGCGGACGTCCAATACGAGCGTCCATACGCGTCTCGCGCCACCGCGCTGGTGTCGCCGAGCACGTGCTCATCAGCCTGCACCGAGGCCATCGTCCGCCCGGGCGCGGGGATCAGCGCCCCCAGAAACACGAGTCTCCGGACCGGCACGAGCGCAGGCACCAGCGGGATGGCGATGCCCGACATCGAGTGGCCGACGATCACCGGCGGCTCGCCGTCGGCGCTGAGCTCAGAGGCTGCGTCCGCGATCAACCGCGCGTACCCTGACGCGTCGACCGCGACGTCATCGATCGGCAGATCGACCGCGACCGAGCGCAGCCCGCGCCCGCCCAACGATGAGCGAAGCTGGTCCCAGGCGCTGGCGTCATGCCACGCGCCATGGACCAGGACAAAACTCGGAAGCAGCATCTACGCGGCCGCGCCGTACTCGACCGGCCGCGCCCGATCTGTGCTCCACTCGTTGAAAGAGCCGTCGTAGACCCCATCGCAGTGGACTCCGATGCGCTCGAGCGCGAGCATTGCGACGGTCGCCGAGATGCCGCTGCCGCAGGTCGCGATCAGCTCCCGCGGCGGCCGGTCGGGATCGATGCCGGCGTCGCGGGCGAGCCTCGCGACCGCCGACGGTGCCGCCCACAACCCAGTCGCGCCGTCGACGAGCTCCTGGTAGGGAAGGCAGCGCGCGCCCGGGATGTGCCCGGTGTTGGCCGCGCCCTCCTCGCCGAGGAACAGGTGGCGGGGCCTCGCGTCGACGAACACCGCGCCACGGTCGCCGGCCTCGAGCACCTCGGGCAGAGTTCGCCGCAGGCGACGCCGCGGCCGCGGAGTGAACCGGGCCGCAGCACGGTCGACGATCCCGCTGCTGACGGCCCGCCCCTGTTCGCTCCAGGTCAGCCAACCGCCGTCGAGGACGCGCGACTCTGCGCCGTAGTAGCGGAACGCCCACGCGACGCGGGCGGCGAAGATGCCGTAGTAGTCGTCGTACGTCACCACCAGATCGCCATCGCCGACCCCGAGCTCGCCCGCACGACGAGCGAACGCGTCAGCGTGAGCGACCTGAACCGGCACCGGGTCGCTCACGTCGATGAAGTCGCGCTCCCAATCGACGAACACCGCCCCGCGGACATGCCCGGCCGAGTACTCGGCGAGCTTGGCGTGCGGTAACGCCGAGCTCGGGTGGCGTCCGCGAACGTCGAGCACGCGCACACGCGGATCATCGAGATGACGCTCGAGCCAGTCAGCATCGACGAGCGGCCCCGCAGGAATTTCCAGCATTGAAATCACGTCCCCTTTCGCGCGCCGCCGCCCGCGAACCGAGGTGGCGGCCTACGCTTCTTCGGCCATCGCGATCAAGTCCTCCCGAGTGACCTTGCCGACCAGCTCCGGGTGATCGGAGCGCATGTGCGCCTCGATCTCCGTGGCTGCCTCCTCGACGGTCTGACCCCGCCCGAGAAATCCGCACTGGCACCGGATGACCTTCGCCATGACTTGTCTCCTTCGATTACGGGCGCGAGACTAAGACCGCCGGTTTGCAAAGTTCTTCGATTCTCCTTGCACCAACCTTGACCGACAAGGGGCCGACCCGGATCCAGCTTTGCGGTCGACTCGCGGTCGAGCTAGCGGGCCGCGACCTGACATCGAAGGTCCCCGGGGGCCAGGCCCGCGTCCTGTTCACCTACTTGACCGTGCATCGCGCCCTCCCCCCCCGGCGCGATCAGATGATCGAGGCGCTGTGGCCGTGGCGCGCGCCCGACGGCGCCGACGCGTCGCTGAGTGCGCTCCTGTCCCGGCTGCGTAACGCGCTCGGTGGCGAGGTGCTCGTCGGACGCACCGAGATCAGCGTCAATCTGCCGCCAGATGCGTGGATCGACCTCGAGGCGGCCGACGAGGCGATCCATCGCGCGGAGGCTGCGGTTGCCCAGGAAGACTGGGCGCGCGGTTGGGGTCCGTCGCTCGTGGCGCTGTTCACCGCCCGGCGTGGCTTCCTGCCCGGCGAGGATCTCCCGTGGGCCGAGGAGTACCGGCGCCGGCTTGAAGAGATCCGCGTCGCGGCACTGGAGTGCTACGCCGCGGTCGCGCTCGGCGTCGGCGGCAGCGAGCTTGCGCCCGGCGAGCGGTCCGCGCGCGAGCTGGTCGCCGCCGCGCCATACAGCGAACGCGCGCACGCGCTGCTGATGCAGATACTCGTCGCGCGCGGCAACGGCGCGGAGGCCCTGCGCGTGTACGAGGCGCTGCGCGAGCGGCTCCGCGACGACCTCGGTGCCGCCCCGGCACCCGAGTTGCGTGAGCTCCAGGCCGAGCTGCTCCGGCGCTGATCCGCACAGATGAATTAGCCTTGCGCCGCGCAGCACTAGCGAGCAAAGGAGAGGCGATGAGCGAGGAGCGGGTCAAGTTCGTACTGGACGAGCCGGAGATCCCGACTCACTGGGTCAACCTGATGGCCGACCTGCCCGGCGACGCGCCGCCGCCGCTGCATCCGGGGACCAAGCAGCCCGCCGGCCCCGACGACCTGACGCCGATCTTCCCGATGGCGCTGATCCTCCAGGAGGTCTCGGCCGAGCCGGAGATCGAGATCCCCGAGCCCGTGCGCGACGTATACAAGCTGTGGCGGCCGACGCCGCTCTACCGCGCGCGGAGGCTCGAGCGCGCGCTCGACACCCCCGCCCACATCTACTACAAGTACGAGGGCGTCTCGGCCGCCGGCTCGCACAAGCCCAACACGGCCGTCGCCCAGGCGTACGAGAACGCGCAGGCCGGGATCAAAAAGCTGACGACCGAGACCGGCGCGGGCCAGTGGGGATCCGCGCTCGCGTTCGCGTGCCAGCTGTTCGGGCTCGAGTGCGAGGTGTGGATGGTCGGCTCCAGCTACGACCAGAAGCCGTACCGCCGCTCGATGATGGAGACGTGGGGCGCCACCGTTCACCGCTCGCCCTCCGACGTGACCGAGGCTGGCCGCTCGCAGAGCGCGCACCCGACCGGTTCGCTCGGTATCGCGATCTCGGAGGCGGTCGAGGTCGCGGCGCAGAACGAGGACACGAACTACTCGCTCGGGTCGGTGCTCAACCACGTGCTGCTGCACCAGACCGTGATCGGGCAGGAGGCGCTCGCACAGATGGCGATGGCCGGCGAGGAGCCCGACACCGTGATCGCGTGCGTCGGCGGCGGCTCGAACTTCGGCGGGCTGACGTTCCCGTTCCTGCGCCGCGTGATCCGCGGCGAGGCCAAGACCAGATTCATCGCGGCCGAGCCGGCCGCCTGTCCGACGCTGACCCGCGGCGTATACGCATACGACTTCGGCGACACCGTCGGGATGACCCCGCTGATGCCGATGTACACGCTCGGGCACGGCTTCGTCCCGCCGCCTGTGCACGCAGGTGGCCTCCGCTACCACGGCGACGCGCCGCTCGTGTGCGGGTTGGTCAAGCAGGGCCTTGTCGAGCCGCGCGCGTACCGGCAGAACGAGACGTTCGATGCCGCGGTCCGGTTCGCTCGGGCCGAGGGCATAATCCCGGCGCCCGAGCCGGCGCACGCGATCCGGGCCGCGATCCAGGAAGCCGAAGCGGCGCGCGAGGCCGGCGAATCCAGAGTGATCCTGTTCGGCCTGTGCGGACATGGCCACTTTGACCTCAGCGCGTACGACGCCTACCTTGCGGGCCGCCTCGAGGACCCCGAGTTCTCCGAGGACGACCTCGCCGCGGCGCTGGCGAGCCTCCCGGAGGCGCCCGCGCTCGCCTGAATGCACCCGGTAAGGTGAAGGGTGGTCATGACCGCGACGGAGACGCCCGCACCTCCGGCAGACCTGGCCAATCCGCATCACGATCGGCGGTGGCTGATCCTCGCACTGCTCGGGACGGCCCAGCTGATGGTGGTGCTCGATGCGACGGTCGTGAACATCGCGCTCCCGTCGGCGCAGAAGGCGCTTGGCTTCTCCGACGGGAACCGCCAGTGGATCGTCACCGCGTACTCGCTCACGTTCGGAAGCCTGCTGCTTCTGTTCGGTCGCTTCGGAGACCTGTTCGGGCGCAAGCGCACGCTGATGATCGGGCTGGTCGCCTTCGGGGTCGTGTCGGCGATCGGGGGCGCGGCCCAGAGCTTCGGCATGCTGGTCACCGCGCGCGCATTCCAGGGCGCGGCCGGCGCACTGCTGGCGCCGTCGGCTCTGGGGCTACTGACGACCACGTTCACCGAGCCGCGCGAGCGCGGAATCGCGTTCGGCGTCTACGGCGCGACCGCGGGCGCGGGCGGCGCCGTGGGCTTGCTGCTCGGCGGCGTGCTCACTGAGTACCTGTCGTGGCGTTGGTGCCTGTACGTGAACGTGATCATCGCGGTGCCCGCGCTGTTCGCGGCGATGGTGCTGCTGACCAACAGCGTTCCGGCTGAGCGGCCGAGGCTCGACGTCCCCGGCGCCGTGACCGTGTCGCTCGGGCTGTTCCTGATCGTCTACGGCTTCTCGCAGGCCGAGCCGCGTGGCTGGACCGACTGGGAGACACTCGGATCGCTGATCGCGGGTGTGATCCTGCTGATCGTGTTCGCGATGATCGAGCGCCGGGCCAGTCATCCGCTGCTCCCGCCGCGGGTCGTCCTCGACCGCAACCGCGGCGGCTCCTACCTGTCGGTGTTGATCTCTGGCGCCGGCCTGTTCGGGGTGTTTCTGTTCCTGACCTACTACCTGCAGCAGACTTTGCGGTACAGCCCGGTGGTCACGGGTCTGGCGTTCCTGCCGATGGTGGCGATGATCATCGTTGCCTCGACGACGTCGAACGCCGTGCTGCTGCCCCGCTTCGGGCCGAAGCCGCTTGTGCCGACCGGGATGCTGCTGGCGGCGGCTGGGATGGTGCTGCTCGCCCAGCTCGGCGTGCACTCGAGCTACGCCGCGAACATCCTCCCGGCGCTGCTCATCATCGGCCTCGGGCTCGGGCTGATTTTCGCGCCGTCGATCAACACCGCGACGTTAGGCGTGGAACAGGAGGACGCCGGCGTGGCCTCCGCCACCGTCAACAGCTGCCAGCAGGTCGGCGGTTCGATCGGCACCGCGTTCCTGAACACGATCGCCACCACCGCCGTGACCAGTTTCCTTGTCGGCAAGGCGGTCAGCCCGCTGGTGGCGGCGCAGGCCGCCGTGCACGGCTACACGGTTGCGTTCTGGTGGGCGGCGGGGATCTTCCTGCTCGGCGCGCTGGTCTCCGGGACCTTGCTCCGGCCCGGCACGGCCGTGGCGATGGCCGGCGAGGCTCAGCCGGTGGTGGCGTGAGCACGGTCGTCACGATCTCCGCCTCGTACGGAGCCGGCGGCAGCTGGATCGGCCCCGAGGTGGCCGAGCGCCTCGGGTTCCGGTTCATCGATCGCGCGATCCCCGTGCAGGTGGCCGAGCGCCTCTCGGTTCCGGTCGAACATGCCCATGTCCACGACGAAGCCGCCGCACCACGCTTTACGCGGCTGCTTGCCCGCCTGCCCAACACGAGCGGCATGGTCGTGCCCGAAGCCACCACCGACGCGTTCTGCCGCGAGACCGAACGGGTGATGATCGAGGCCGCGGACGAGGGCGACGTGGTCGTACTCGGACGCGCCGGCGCGATCGTGCTTGGCGACCGGCCCGGCGTGCTCCGTGTTCGCCTCGACGGTCCCGGGGAGGCGCGCGTGTTCCAGGCGATGCGCGTCGAGGAGATCGAAGAGGACGAGGCCAGGCGCCGGCAGCGCAACTCCGATCGTGCCCGGATGGACTACGTCAAGCACTTCTATAACGCCGACCCGCGCGATCCGCGCCACTACCACCTGGTCCTCGACTCGACGGCGGTGGCGCTCCCTACCTGTGTCGATTTGATCGTGGCGGCCGCGCGGGCGCACGGTTCTTAGGGACCTCGCTGCGGAATCCGGCGCGACAGGGGTCGCAGCTCGAGGTCCGGCCGAGCCGAATTCCCCGCGTCCGTGCCCGGCGTCCCTGGGTCCGGCGCCGGGCGGCGGGCCGGTCGGGGTCAGCGGCGGGGCATCTGAGGGGGGGTAGGCAGATACTTCGCGGATCGACCGCCCGGAGGGGACCTGCGTGGTCTGCCAATCGGGACCGAGATCGCGGACCACGGCAGGGCGTGCACGTGGGGAGGCGGTCGCACAGACCCGGCGAGTGTGGGATCCGTTGTGTCGAGGTCATAACGCACCAGCCGCGTCATGGACGCGGCTCGCCGAAGTTTGGCGATTTACCTGCCAAAAATGAGGGGTAGATCGCCATCGACCGGGGGTCACACCATCGCGGGTCGGTCACAGCCCCTCGCGACCTTGTGAGCCGATCACAAAGCCAATCGGTTACGCGACAGCGTCGGGGCATGCGTCGAATGCCACGCTCGGGGCGCTGAGTGCCGAATGGCAGCTTGCGCATGAGAGGCCCGCGGGAAGGAACGCCGCACCCACCCTTCAGATGCCCGTCTTTTGCCCTCGCCGACCTTGCGCCTACCGCGATCAGAGCGCCCCGAACTCTTCGAACAGCGCCCGCGCCGTTGCGATCCCGCGCGGCACGTACTCGGCGAGCAGGCGCTCGTTCGGCGAGTGGAGGTTGGCGTTGGGCAGCGCGAAGCCGGTGATCACGGTCGCGATCCCCTTGTCTGCGAACGCCGCCGCGATCGGCAGGCTGCCCCCGGACCGGATCAGCAGCGGACGCACGCCGAGTGCGCGCTCGAACGCGGCCAACCCGAGCTGAATCGGCTTGGCCTGCGGAGGCATGATCGCCGGCGGAGCCGCGGCGAGCAGCTGCACATCTAACGAGGCCCCGTCGGGCGCCGCCTCGCGCAGCAGCGTCTCGAACGCGTCGACCAGCGGCTCGACGTTCTGGCCCGGCGCCAACCGGATCGAGACGTTCGCGTCGGCGCGCACCGGGAGCACGGTCTTCTGGATGTGGGGTGAGCCGCTCTCGATTCCGTTGACGTCTAGCGACGGCTCGGCGAACGTCCGCACGTAGAACTCCTCGGCCGCGCGCGCGTCCGCCGGCCGCGCACCCTGGTCGGACAGCTCGCCGGCGCCGGCCGGGAGCTCGCGCCAGCTCGCGAGCTCCTCCTCGCCCGGCGGAGCGATCCCCTGCCGGAGCGGCTCCGGCAGGCGGCCGTCGACGGCGACGACCGCGCCGAGTGTCCGCATCAACGCGTGGGCGGCATTCAAAGCCCCGCCGCCGTACAGCCCCGAGTGCAGATCGCGCTCGCCGGAACGCAGGGTCACGTGGAAGTAGGCGATCCCGCGGGTCGCGACGTCGAAAGCCGGCCGGCCGCGAGCGATCATGCCGCTGTCGAAGATCACCGCTGCGTCCGCGCCCCGCTCGTCCGCCGCCAGGAAGTCGACGATCGAATGGCCGCCGGATTCCTCCTCGCCGTCGCACGCGAAGCGGACGTTGACTCCGAGCTCGCCCGCCTGCGCGAGCTCGCGTGCGGCGCTCAGCAGCATGTACAGCTGCCCCTTGTCGTCCGCGACGCCGCGGCCGTACAGGTACTCCCCGCGAATCTCGGGCTCGAACGGCGGCGACTCCCACAGGTCGAGCGGATCGGGCGGCTGCACGTCGAAGTGGCCGTAGCAGAGCACTGTCGGCGCGCGCCCGGCGCCGCGCGACGCGCGGATCTCGCCGATCGCCAGCGGCGCTCCGTGCCAGTCCACGAGCTCGCACTCCCCGCCGGCGCGCCGGATCAGCTCGCATACCCACTCGCCGGCCAGCCGCACCTCGGACGCGCGCGCCGCGTCAGCGCTGATCGACTCGATCCTCAGGAACTCCGAAAGCTCGTCGAACCAGGCCGGCATCGCCGGCGAGCGTATCGATTCGGCTCAGTAAACCTCTGGCACGAACGTCTGCTCTTCGATCGGCGGCCGGATGTACGCGTCCTCGGCGCGGGGCGGCAGCTCGAGCGGCGGCGGCGTCATGTCCTCGTAAGGGACCATTGAGAGCAGGTGGGCGATGCAGTTCAACCGCGCGCGGCGCTTGTCGTCGGCCTGCACGACGTACCACGGCGCGAGCTTGATGTCGGTGTAGCGGAACATCTCGTCCTTGGCCCGGGAGTACGCCACCCAGCGGGCGCGAGACTCGAGGTCCATCGGGCTGAGCTTCCACCGCCGCATCGGGTCTTGCACGCGGGCCTGGAAGCGGCGCTCCTGCTCCTCGTCAGAGACCGAGAACCAGTACTTGATCAGCTGGATCCCCGAGCGCAGCAGCATGTGCTCGAATTCCGGGCACGTACGCATGAACTCCTGGTACTCGGACTCGTTGCAGAAGCCCATCACGCGCTCGACGCCGGCGCGGTTGTACCAGGAGCGGTCGAACAGGACGATCTCGCCGGCGGCCGGGAGGTGCGCGACGTAGCGCTGGAAGTACCACTGGGTCTTCTCGCGCTCGGTCGGCGCGGGCAGGGCCACCACTCGGCACACCCGCGGGCTGGTCCGCTCGGTGATGCGCTTGATCACGCCGCCCTTGCCGGCGGCATCGCGCCCCTCGAAGACCACCACGACCTTCATGCCGTTCGCCCGCACGTACTCCTGCATGATCACGAGTTCGCGCTGCAGCCGGAGCAGCTCCTTGTCGAACCGCTTGCGGGTCAGCTTCTCGGGCTCTTGTGCCTTTGCCATGCGCTCCTCTCCTCTCGAGCTTGCCCGCCATCTAAGGAAGCAAGTGCGATTCTCCCGATATCTGCGGGCCGTCGTCAACGTGGAGCTCGACCGACAGCGTGCCGGGCTCGATGCCTCTCCGCAGGACACCGACCGTCGCCGACCCGGTGACGGTGGCCCGCCCAAGCGAGCCAGAGCCCGGCCGGCGATCGAGCACACTCGTCCACACGTGGCACGGCGTCGAGCAGCGCACGCTCGCGACCAGCACCCGCCCGGCGTGGAACCGTGCGCTCCGAAGGATCGTCACGACCGGCCGGGGAGGGCCCGTCACCGGGCCGACCGGCACCGACCGCGTCGCGATCTGGCTGACCGGCCACGGCGGGACCGCGCCGGGGTAGGAATACCCGACGCCGGCGCACGCGCCGTCGCGCGGGACGCGCAGGTCGAACGCGAACAGGTACATCCCGGGCAGCCAGCCGCCAACGGTGGCGCCCGAGGGCTGGCCCGGGCAGCCATACTGGCCGCCGCTCAGCACCACGCACTCGGTCCCCCGTCGCGTCTGGCAGGCCTCGACGCCGAGCTGATCGAACTCGCTTCCCCAGCCACCCATCCAGCGGCCGGCGACGGCCGTCACATGAGCTCCGAACCGCGGCGTGCCGGCGACGCGGGGAGGGGCAAGGGCGCTCACCCTTCCCCGCCACGTCACGCGCGCGCCATAGGTGTGCCCGCCCGCGGTATCGGTGGCAACGAACACGGTCCCGGCCGGCTCGTGGCCGGGGTTGAGAATCGCACGCTTGGTCCTCGGCAGAGCGCGGCACGCGCTTGCCGGCGCCGGCGAGCAGATCGACCATTGCGGCGTCGGGCCGGCCGCGCCTGAGTTCGCGATCAGCGACGGATTTCCGGCGCGGTCGAACACGGCCTGGATCTGCACCGAGTCCCGGACCGCGAGGGACTGAGGCTTCGGTGCCCCGCGTCCGCCGCCCGGCGCGCTGGTGACCGCGAAGAGCAGCGCGCCGACGGCGAGCGCGAGGACCAGCAGGATCCGCCACCGCCTCGGGCGGCGTGCCATCGGTTCAGCCCGCGTCCCGGGACGCCGCGAACTGCGCCTCGAGCTGCGCCTCGAGCGGCCGCGTCGCGGTCACCGGCTCGCGCCCCGGCACCAGCAGCCCGGCGACCACGCACACGACCAGGAACGCCGTCGCCATCACGAAGGTCTCGGTGAAGCCCGTCACCGTCGGGAGTCCGCGAGCCTGATGATCGACGATGAACGTCGCCGACAGCTGACCCCCGAGCGCTCCTCCGAGCGTCCGCATCACCGTGTTCATGCCGGTGGCGACGCCCGTCTGCCTCGGTGGCACGGCCTGAACGATCAGGTTCCCGAGTGCGGCGAACGCGAGCCCGATGCCAATTCCGAGCAGTCCCGCGGAGATGAGCATGTCGATTGGGCGGTGATGGTTCACCGCGATCCAGATGAACGCGACCGCCGTGGTCGCGGTGCCGGCGATCAGTGCGGACTTCGAGCCGAACCGATACGCGATGCGGCCCGCGACGGCACCGAGCACGCCCATGCACAAGGCCGCCGGCAGCAGGTACAGGCTCGAGACGACCACCGACGAACCGAACCCGAAGCCGGTGCTCTTCGGCAGCTGCGCGAACTGCGGAAAGACGATGAACGACGCGTACATGCCGGCGCCGAGCAGAAACGCCACGAGGTTCGTCGTCCACACCCCGCGGATTCGCATCATCGTCATGTCGACAAGCGGCTCGCGGCTGTGGACCTCGACCCAGATCCAGGCCGCGATCGTCACCGCCCCGGCCGCGAGCAGCGCGATCGTCCGCGTCCCGCCCCAGCCCCACACCGTCGTCTGGGCGATTGCGATCAGCACGCAGCAGATACCGACGCTCATCAACGCCGCGGCCAGCCAGTTCACGTGGCCGGGGGAGCGGACCGGAGACTCGGGCACGAACCGCCACGTGCACACTGCGGCAACCACGGTCACCACGAGCGGCAGCCAGAACAGCCAGTGCCAGCTGAGGTGCTCGACGATCAGCCCGCCGACGACCAGTCCGAAGCCGCTCCCGATCCCGAGAATCGCCGAGATGATGCCGATGCTGCCCGCGACCTTGTCGGATGGGAACTCGTCGCGGGCGATCGAGAACGACAGCGGGAAGATCCCGCCTGCGACGCCCTGGATCACGCGCGCGACGATCAGTACGGCCAGCGAGTTCGCGAGCGCGGCGAGCAGCGTCCCGACCGCGAGCACCAGCAGCGTCCACAGCAGCAGTCGCTCCTTGCCGTACATATCGCCAAGCCGGCCGATGATCGAAGTGCCGACCGAGGCGGACACGAGGAATCCGGTCAGGACCCAGGCGACGCCGGTCTCTGTCGTATGCAGCTCGTGCTGGATCGTCGGCAGCGCCGGGATCACCGCCGATGCGAGCACGGCGTAAGCGAGCCCCGCCACCAGCAACACGCTGAGGATCACGTTTGCGTGCACGCCACCTGACTGCGCCGATCCCCGGGTCACGCCTAGGAGCTTAGGTGGTCGACGGAGCGGGGGCGGCCGTGCTGGTCAGGCGGTCGCCGGCGCCGAGTCGATCAGGGCGAGTAGCTGATCGCGGTCGGGCCCGGCCAGCGGCGGTCGCTCGCTGCCCCGGGCCAAGTCGAAGACGCGCTCCATGAGGCCCGTGTCCTCGAAGATCTCCCGGTTGAGCGACAGGCAGCAGCGGTTCGCGAGGAACGCCCGGAACGCATCGGGGTCCTGCGGCACTGCCGCCAGCAGCGCGCCCTGCAGCCAGGGCATCGAGCCCGGCTCGGGCGCCGCCTGCAGGCCGTGGCGGAGCGCCTCCATCTCGTTCAAACGGGCCCGGTCCTCCTCGACGGTCTCGCGATACCACGGCGTCAGCTCGGCCTCGGTGACCGCGTCCCAAGCCTCCGCGAAGTCGTCGGGATCGTCGAGGTGCGCGTGGACCGTCTCGGCCAGCCGCAAAGCGTGGAGCAGCCCGAGCGTCATGCCGCGCCCGAGTGAGGGGTTCGTGCATGTCGAAGCGTCGCCGAGCAGTGCCACTCCGGTCGCCACCGGCTTGCCGTCGACGATCAGCCGCCGGTAGCGGTCGAGGATCCCGCCCAGCGCGACCATGTCGCTGATCGGCTCGCCCTCGAGCCAATGCGCGTGTAGCGGACAGGCCCGCACCAGCGCCGTCCAGGGCCCGACGTCGCGCAGCCGCTTCAGCGGTCGGTCGCCGGCGGAGGTGTACACGGTCACCGACCAGGTGTTGTTGTCGGACGGCAGCGTGAGCAGCGAGAACCCGCCGATCGGCATCAGCAACGGAGCACGGTAGTCAGGCATTCCTGCGCCCGCGGCCCGGAAGAACCGCCCGTAGTAGATGAACCCTGAGTCCTCGGCCTCCTCGTGGACCGGCCTGGTGCCGGCCGCCTCGAGCCAGCGCGGAAGCTGCGAGCGCCTGCCCATCGCATCGACGACCAGGTCGGCGTCGAGTTGTTCGCCGGTGTCAGTGCGAACGCCCGACACGTGGGGCGGCTTGCCGTTGCCTGCGCGTGTGACGAGGCCGGCGACGGTCACGCCGCGACGGATCTCGAGCCCCGGCTCGGCATCGGCGGCGCCGGCGAGCACCTGCTCGAACACCGGGCGGCGAGCGGTGAGCGTTCGAAACCGATCATCTCCGGCGCGCGGCGTCCGGTCTTTGATCGACGGGGGCATCAGCGGCACCGGGTCGAATGCGGCGCCGCCCGCCGCCTCGAGACCGGCGAGGACATCGGGGAGCGCCTGCTCGAGCACCATGCGGCCCCTCGGGGTCATGTAGTGAGCCAGTCGGAACTGGCTCACGCTGTCGCGCGACCAGCGCTCCCATGCTTCCTCAGGTGAGCTCGGCACCGGGTCGGAGTCTCGCTCGAGCACGGTCACGTCGTGCCCGTCGCGGCGCAGCAGTATCCCGGCCGCGAGTCCGCATACGCCTCCACCGAGCACTACGATCTTCGACACGGTCCTCACCCCTCGTTCGGTAGGAAATCGACCAGCAGGCGGCTGACCTCATCGGGCGCCTCGAGCTGCATCCAGTGGCCGGGCCCGTCGAGCCGCTCGTATCGCCACGGGCCGGCGACGTTCTCGGCCGAGTTCGTCATCTGGCGCTCGGTCAGCGCGATGTCGCCCGAGCTCCACACGCCCATCGTCGGGGCCTGGATCGGCGGCAGCTCCCGCCCGGCGCTGAGCCAGGACTCGGGCGGGATGTTCGCGCGGTAGTAGTTGAGCGCCGGCGTCAGCGAGTCGTTGGCCTCGAGTTCGGAGATGACCGCGTCGGCGTCGGGATGGTGGGCCCACGCCCGGAAGTGGGCCCAGTCGTCGTTCGACAGCCACTTCTCCGCGATCCCCTTGAACTGGAACAGCAGCATGTACCACGACTTCTGATACTGCTCGAAGCCGCCCTTGCGGAACGTTGCCGGATGCCCAACCGACAGGACCGCCAGGTGGTCGACGTGGTCGGGCACGAACCCGGCGATCGCCCAAGCGAGCGCCGCGCCCCAGTCGTGTCCGACGACGTGAGCCTTCGCGGCGCCGGCGTCGTGCATCACCGACACCACGTCGCCCACGAGCGCCTGCATCGAATAGGCCTCGACCTCGGCCGGCTTGTCCGAGCGGCCGTACCCGCGCAAATCGGGGACGATCACCTTGAACCCCGCGTCGGCCAGCGCCGGAACCTGGTGGCGCCACAGCCGCCCCGAGTCGGGAAAGCCGTGAAGCAGCACGACCGGACGGCCGTCGCCCGTCACTTCGTATTCGATTCCGACGCCACCCGAGTCAACGCGCATTCGGCCCCCGTGGGTTGAGCGTGTCGTACGGACGCACGCTACAGGACGTTCCTGCCCAACTGTGTTGCTTCTCATAGACGCCTGTTCCGTCAACGCTTACCTTTATGGGCCACACCGGGCTCGGGACCGGCCCGTGCGCCGCGGTGTTCTACGTGAAAGGGAGCAAGAGATGGCGGATGACGCGTCGCGTGCGCTCGGGGCGCCTGAGGTCGCGGGTAGTCTGGTCAACCCGAAAGGCTTGACCAAGAAAGTGACCGCATCGGCGGCCGGGACTCAGATCGGTGGGGCGATCGGAAGCATGGCGGCCGGCGTGATCGCCGGGCGAACGTCGGGCGCGGTGGCGGAGATGCCGAGCTTCGGAAGGGTTGGCTACGTCGCGGTCAGCGACAGCGAGGTGGCGCTGGTCAAGACCAGGACGGGCGCGTTCAAGATGAAGATCACCGACGAGGTCCTGGCCCGCGTTCCCAGGTCGGAGGTGGCGTCAGTCGAGTTGGATCAAGGCAAGCTGCTGTCGCACCTGAAGATCGAGTTCACCGACGGCGCGGTATGGCAGTTCGACGTGCCCAAGCAGGCCAAGAAGACCGCCCAGAACGTGACGCGCGCACTTGGCGGGACCCTCACCTGAAAGCCGTCCCGCGGCACATGCCGCCGACGACGCCCATCTACAACGCCCGGAACCTCGTCGCCCGGATCAGGCCATCTTGACCTTCATGCTGAGCTGACCGATCGTCTCGCCGGCGTGGACCACGTGCAGGCCGACCAGGTGGTTGATCAGCTTCGCCCACGCGGCCGAGATGTGGAGCCCGCCGCTCATCGTCGCGTGCTTCCCGGACATATGCACGTTGGGTGACGACATCGTCGCGATCACGATCCGGTGGCCGTTGACGATCGCGGTCAGCGTGGCGTTTCCGGCCTTGTGCGAGAGGACGTAGGACCGGACGCGGACGATCTTGTTTCCGTTCCGGTACTCCAGGCCGCCCTGTGCGTTCATCGTGCCGTTCATCGTCGGGACGCTGACCGTGCCGCCCACCATCGGCATCGTCATCGCGCCGGCCGAGATCTTGGCCGGACCGATCGGGGTCACTGTGATGCCACGTGACCGCAGGAACGAGGCGATCTGAATCGACGCCCGCACCGTGGCGTGGCCGCTGACCACCTTCTCGCTCTTGGCCAGGGCGGGAGCGGCGATTGCGACCATGCACAAACCGGTCGCGAGCGAGACCGCAACGGTCTTCGACTCTCGAGACATTTGCTAACTCCTGAGGACGGTTGATGGGAAATGCGCGACCGCCGGGAACGACCCCACTCGCAGCCCGGAAGTCGCGGTCAGCCTACGCCGATACCCGCGGTGGTGGGGACATTTTGTGCCTGGTCAGGGGCCTTGCCGGACTCGCCGCGCGAATTCAGGCAGTCTTCAGGGGGTGGGACCCTTCCAGTACCAGTGGCGAGCGCCCGAGAACCTGATCAGCGTCGAGGACTATCGGCGGGCAGCGGGCAAGCGGGTGCCGCGTCTCGTGTGGGATTACATCGAGGGGGGCGCCGACGATCTCGTGACGGTCCACCGCAACCGGACGTCGTTCTCGCGCTGGTCGCTGCGGGCGCGGATGATGACCGCCCACCCCGAGCGCACGCTGTCGACCACGGTCGCCGGGGTCGAGCTCAGCCTGCCAGTGCTGCTCGCGCCGACGGGGGCGCTCGGGCTGTCGCACTGGCGCGGCGACCTCGCCGCGGCTCGCGCCGCCGAGGCGGCCGGTACCCGGCTGGTCCTGAGCACGGCGTCGTCGTGGACGATCGAGGAGGTCGCGCATGGGACGCACGCCGATCATTTCTTCCAGCTGTATCCCGGCGGTGACGAGACCGCGACGTTGATGCAGCGCGCCTGGCAGTCCGGCTACCAGGCGCTGTTCGTGACCGTCGATGTGCCGGTGATCGGAAATCGCGAGGGCGAGCGGCGCTACGGCTACACGCGAACCGGAAACATGGGTCGCCATCTAACGCTCACCCCGCGCGAGGCGCTCGGCATGGCGCGCCACCCGCGATGGGTCGCGGACCTCTTCCGCCACGGCCGCGGATCGATGCGAAATCTGCTGTCCGACGGAGGCGTCGCGGCGACCTTCCAATCGATCGAGATCCTCCACCGCGAGATCGAGCGCGCCACGTTCGCGTGGGCCGACCTGGAGTGGATACGCGAGCACTGGCCGGGCATGGTCTACGTGAAGGGGTTGCTCGACCCCGAGGACGCCGTGCGCGCGGTCGGGCTCGGGTGCGACGGCGTCGTCGTATCCAACCACGGCGGCCGCCAGCTCGACCACTCGCTGGCCGCGCTCGACGCGCTTCCCCCAATCGTCGCGGCGGTCGGCGACCGCGCCGAGGTGCTGCTCGACGGCGGCGTGCGGCGCGGCACCGACGTGGTCAAGGCGCTCGCGCTCGGCGCCCGCGCGGTCCTGATCGGCCGGCCGCAGATCTACGGGCTGATCGTCGGCCGCGAGCGCGGCGTGGTCGACGTCCTCGAGATCTTCCGCGCTGAGCTAGACCGGGCGTTGACGCTGATGGGCGCCCGGAGCGTGCAAGAGCTCGACCCCTCCTGGCTGATCGCTCAACCTGACCCCGAGCTCTGACGTCAGTCGAGGGCTTCGGCCGCGGCGTCGAGCCCGAGCGGCCGGCGCGAGTGGTCGGCTCGCGCGGCGGTTCCGGAGCGCTGGACGTCACGTTGCGTGATCGCCAGAAATGCGACCAGACAGAAGATCGCGACCGTGAGCGCGAGCGCGACCGTTCCGTCGCCGAGGCCAAGCCCGCCCGAGCTCTTCGGCTTGCCCATCCAGTCCGCGAACGATGCTCCGAGTGGCCGGGTGGCCACATACGCGAACCAGAAGCAGAAGATCGCGTTCCACCGCAGGCGCCAGTAGCCGATCGCGGGAATCGCGATCACCGCCGCGAACAGGACGCCGGACGCGAAGTACCCGAGCCCGAACGTCGTCGCGGTGAGGTCTCCAACCGCCGTGCCCATCGCGAACGTCGCGACGACCGCGGCCCAGTAGAACAGCTCGCGCCGAGGGGTGTCGACGCTGTGGATCGAGAGAGTCTTCTCGGTTCGGTACCAGCCGGCGAACACTGCCGCCAGCGCGATCGCGTAGAGCACGCTCGATGCGATGTACGGGACGCCGAATCCGACGTGGAGGACGTCGGCGGCCATCGTTCCGAACACGCCGACGCCGACCACGGCCAGCCAGTACGTCCATGCGATGTAACGGCGGACATGGAACTGCAACGCCAGCGCGGCCACGAACCCGACGAATCCCAGGGCCACGGCGAGCTCGGGATTCATGGCGTGGACGAGATAATCGGAGGTTGATTCCCCCATCGCGGTCGAGAGCGCCTTGATCGCCCAGAAGTAGGCGGTGATCTCGGGTACCCGGAGAGCGCCGCGAACCGTCAGCTGTCCAATCAGCCTGCGATCCATCACGGCCTACAAACGACCGGCGGCGTCCAGATGGCTCGCCGGTAAGGGAAGTCTCACGGCTGTAAGGCGCTCGTCAGCCCGGCGATCGCCGCCGGCATCCGCCCGTCGACTCCGTCGTGGTTGCCGTCGAACAGCTCGAGCGAGTGCTCGATCCCCAAGCGCGTGAGCTCGCGCGATAGCGCCAGCGCGCCCAGGTCGAGGAAGAACTCGTCCTGGCGGCCGGCGCCGATGTAGATCCGGCGCATGCCGGCGAGCGCGTCGACGTGCTGGGAGGCCATTCGCACCGGATCGAGCGACAGCCAGTGCGCCCACAGGTCGTCGATCGGACGTCCCGTTACGGTGTCGAACGGGATCAGCGCCTTGCCGGGCCGTCGTGGGTCTGGGGTGTAGGCGCACGCGGTGCCGTACACGGCGAACAGCACCGCGTATTCCCTCCAGTCCACCCCGGGGGTCTCGATGTGTTCCTCGAACGCGTCCCAGGACCCCCCGAACTCGTCGTGCAGCATTCGTGCGGTGGCTGGGAACAGCGGGCGGTAGCAGCACTCGAACAGGGCGTCGCCGGCGTGCGAGGCCAGCGCGCCGAACACGTCAGGCCGGAGCATCGACAGCACCAGTGCCCCGTAGCCGCCCGAGGACTTGCCGGACACGCCACGGTGCTCGCGCGCCGCGAGCGTCGGATACCGCGCGTCGACGAACGAAACCACCTCGTCGCAGACGTAGTCGAGGTAGCGCCCGGTGCTCGTCGAGTTCAGGAATTGAGACCCGCCCCGAGACGTCCAGGCGTCGACGAACACGATCAGCGCGGGCGCGGACTCGCCGGCGGCGAACATCGAATCGAGGCGTTCCACCGTGGTCGAGCCCTCCGGGCTGGGGGCGAGCCATTCCTCGACTCTGCCGGCGAAGCCCTGCAACATGTAGATCGCGGGCAGGCGGGCGCCGCCCTCCGCGGCCACCCCGGGCGGTCGATACACGTACAGCGGACGAACCGCCGGGTCGCCCAAGGGGTTGTCGGCGAGAACCTCCGAGCGCACCACCAGGATGTCTAACGACCCCGCCAGCGGCCGGTCCCACGACGTCGCCGGCACGTCGGCCTCGCGCAGCGTCACGTCCGATGACGCTAACACCTGAGGTGGCGACCCCGTTCACGGTCCCGGCTGATCTTCATCGACGGAGTCGAGTTCCCGGAGTTCGCCGATCCTCGAGGAGCGCTAACGGTCGGGGACGATCACGAGCCCGACGGGGTTGGTCCCGACCGGCACCGGGATCTTGACGGGCGAGGAGCGCTCCTCGGTGAGGAGCCCGTCGGCGCCGATCCGCAGCGCGTGCAGCTGGTTACCCTCGCCGGCGGGAATCTCGCGGGTGGCGCGCATGTCGAGCACGAAGACCACGCGGCCGCTCGGGTCGATTTCGAAGTTCCACGGGTTGCCGGGGGCGTCGAGCGGGACCGACTGGATCGGCCGCGGGTCGGTCGGGTGGTGCGAAATGTCGAACACGGTCAGGTTGTCGCTGCCGGCGTTTCCCGAGTACATGCGCGTGCCGGCCGCGTTCACGCGCGTCCAGCAGGGCAGGGACGAGTTCGGATTCGGGATCGCCCGGACGAACGTCAGCCGGGCGTCGTCGCTCCACCGGTAGACGATCGTCCGGCCGAGGTTCGCCACCTGCGCGTACAGGATCTTCAGCCCGGCGTCCGACGCGAGCCCGGCCGGCCACACGTCGGGGACGCGGCGGCCGCCCGGGAAGACCGCCTTGGCCAGCCTCAACGGCGAGTTCGGCCCTTCTGTGAGCGTGCCGCCGGGGCCGATCCGGAACGCCCTGAACACGCCCGTCTCCTCGCTCGAGATCAGAACCTTGTGATCGGGCGTGACGTACGCCTGCAGCGGCGACGAACCCGCCGGCGCGTCGATCGACGAGATCGGAGGGCCGAGCGACCCGTCGGCGCGGACGTGGAGGCTCGTGTAGTTTGGCCGGGCCGCGGTCAGGTCGCGCACGCCATCCTGCGCCTTGTTGGCCACGATCAGCGTGCTGCCGGCGAGCCCGAGGCTCGTGGGCGCCGTTCCGTTCGCCGGAAACGGCGACCCGGCGACCGGAGTGAGCGCGCCACCGGGATGGATGTGGAAGATCGCGATCGTGTCAGAGCTCGAGTTGACCGCGAACAGCAACGTGCGGCTCGGGTTCGTGATCACCTCCTGGTCGGCGTCCAGCACGCCATCGTTGCGCAGGTCGTGCGAGCCGCTTCCGTCCGTGCGGTACCGGTGCACGTCCCGGCCGCTGAGCACGCCGTCCCGGTAGCGGAACGCGAGGATCTCGTTCGAGCCCGGCGCTCGCGAGTTGGACTCGATGTAGACGGTGCCGTTGAGCGGCATCTCGCGCCGGTGGGTGCGGGTCGCTCCGGTGGCCGGCGCACTGGCGAGGACGGCGATCGAGGACGCGGCGGCGATCGCTGACATCCGCTGTTTCACGCGCGCATCATTTCCGAGATCGCGATTTGGCGTCCTCCACGAATTCGTTGCCCGCGTCGATAACGCGGGACACGAACGCCGCCGCCTCGCGCCGCCGCCGGCCAGGGTAGCGGCGAGAGACCGGCACCGGCGGACCGTCGCGCCAGTACGCGAGTGCGTCCTCGATCACCGTCCGCCAGCGTGTCTCGAACACCTCGAGCGCGTACATCCCGGCGGCCTCCTTGCTCGTGATCTCGCCGGTGGCGATCGTGTAGTACAGCCGGGGGGCGCCGAGCACGCCCCCCGCGACGAATCGCCGGCCGACAACGGTGGCTCGGTTGAGGCCAGGCCGCCGCACGCGCTCGACCCAGCGCCGCCAATAGGTGTTGAGGTTCCCATGTGTCCAGGCCCGCAATTCCGCGGTGTCGGTGCGGACCCCCAACCGCTCCGGGTCGGGACCGCGGATCGCGATCCCGTGCCGGGCGAGCGTGTTCCAGGTGACCGGGTTCACGTCGAACCCATGGCGCTCCGCGATCCTGAACCGGCCGCTGACGTGGGCCGCGAGCGGCGTTACCTCGAGCGGGGAGCGGGCCAGGTCATCTGCCCGCACGTAGATGCCGTTGCAGACGAACGGCCACCGGTGCCGGACGCCGACGTCCCGGACGAGTGCGGCGGCCCACCGGCCCATGTGCACGCCGCGAAGCCGGGTGAGCTCGGCGCTGCCGAGGTGGCGGTCGGCGACCGCGACGAAGTCGACATCGCTCCGGCCGGCGCGGAACGCCCCGGTTGAGGCCGAGCCGACGACGTAGAACCCGTCGATCCGCCCCGGGAGCGCACGGTCGAGCCGCGCGAGCAGGTCCCCGACGATTTGCGCTGCCGGCGCCGGCAGTACAGGCAGGCGCTCGCCCATGCCCACATGATCGTGAACGCGAGCCGATTCGCCGTCCGCATCGGGTGCGATGCTGTCGCCGTGGACGACCGGTTCGCAGTCGCTCCCGCCGACGGCGTCCGCCGGCTGATGATGACCGCCGCGGCCCGCGCGCTCGACGACGGGCGCACCGAGATCAGCGTCGGAGATGTGCTGCTTGCGCTGTCGCTCGACGACGACACCGGCCCGCTGCTCGCCGAGCTCGGTGCTGACGAGGGCGCGATTCGCGACGCCGTGGCCGGCCGGGGCTAGCGCCTCAGCCCGTCGGCTGCTCCTCGATCCACGCGAAGATCGCGCGTGAGTGGGTGATCACGGTGCCCTCCGGGAGCTTCAGCGCCGGGAGCTTCGTGTCCCCGGTCGCCACCCTCAGCTCCTCGCGCGAGCCCCTGCGCAGGAACGGGATCGGACTGCCGTGAGCGGCGATCACCTTCTCGTACTTGATCCCCTTTACGTGCATTGCCTCCTGCACGCGGCGGCATGGGTGAACCCTCGGTCCTCCCTCGTCGCCGTGACAGACGTATAGCGTCGGGATGGGGGCGTCGGTCGACATCCCGCTGCTACTCCTCGAGCTCGTCGATCCACGCTGACGGTGCCATCACGCCGTCGCCGCCCTCTGGACGGTCGGCGCCGACCGCGATCAGCTCGAGACCGTCGTCCCCGCCCTCGAAGGCACGGACCGCCTCCGGGCTGACCCGGATCACGTCCCACCTGCCGATCGAGAGGACCTCCTCGTCGATCCTCATCCGCCCCGAGCCGCCGACGACGACATACGCCTCTTCTTGCTCGCGATGGCTGTGCGCGACCGGCGAACGCACGCCGGGGCCGTAACGGAAGTAGCTGATCCCGAGGTGCTCGGAGTCGAGGTACCTGCGCGCGAAGCGGCCTTCGACTCCGGGCGCGCGCTCGCCGGCGGAATCCTCGACGTCCTTGAGATTCTTGATTGTGAACCGTGACATGGCCGGGATTGTCCTCCTGTAATCATCTGGGGGCATCTCGGTCAAACTAGGACAGGAGGAACGGATGAAGATCGGCCGCTTGCTGCTAAGGCTCACCGTCGGCAGCCTGTTCTTCGGGCACGGCACCCAGAAGCTGTTCGGATGGTTCGACGGGCACGGACTCGAGGCCACCTCGAACATGTTCGAGAGCCTTGGGATGAGGCCCGGCAACCGCAACGCAATCGCCGCGGGATTCGCGGAAGCCGGCGGCGGCGCCGGCATCGCGCTCGGGCTGGCGACGCCGCTGTCGGCGGCGGCACTCACCTCGGTGATGCTCACCGCGATCAACCGCGTCCACCTCAAGAACGGGCCGTGGGTGACCAACGGCGGATACGAGTACAACATCGTGCTGATCGCGGCCGTGCTCGCGCTCGTGGAGGCGGGGCCGGGCGAGCTGTCGCTGGATCACCTCCTCGGCAACGAGCGATCCGGTCCCGGCTGGACGTTGTTGGCACTGGCGCTCGGCGTGGCCGGCGCGGCGGCCGCGCACGTGGCCGCCGAGTCATACCCGGCGCCGCCGGAGGCGCCCGCTGAAGCGGCCGCCGCGTCGAGCAACGGCGACGTCTCCGCGCCCAGCGAGACGCAGGAGGCCGGCACCGCGCAGTAGCCGTCTCGCCCAGGTCGCCGTGGTCGATCCCGATCCGGCGCGCTGCAGAGTCGGGACTGTCAGCCGATTGTCAGAGTTGGGAGGCATCCTCGGCCGGTGTGGCCGCGGGTGTTTCCCTGAGCTGTTCCGCGTTTTGACCGTATCCCCGTTTCCTACGGCCGGAGGCTGTCGACTGTGAGAAAACTGGCGAGGTGGTGCTTCATCCACCGGCGGATCGTCGTGCTCGGCTGGGTGGCGGCGCTGATCGGGCTGACCGCGATCCATTCCGCGGTCGGGAGCGCCTATAGCGACAACTTCCGCCTGTCCGGAACGCAGAGCTTCGACGCCGTGAACCTGCTCGAGCGCAACGCGCCCAGGGCATCCGGGGATACCGAGCAGGTCGTGATCGCGGTCGACCGCGGCCGGGTGACCGACCGGGCGACCCGCGCCCAGGTACAGGCGACGCTCGCCAAGCTCGCGCGCCAGCCGCACGTGACGGAGATCTCCTCGCCCTACGGACCGCGCGGCGCGGCGCAGATCTCGCCCTCGGGCCAGGTCGCGTTCGCCAACGCGACGTTCGACGTCCAGGCCAACAAGATCACCGCGGCCGCCGCCAAGAACTTCGTCAACACGGCACGCGCAGGCTCCGGAAACGGCGTGGAGGTCGAGGTCGAGGGGCAGGTCGCACAGGCGGCCAACCAGCAGGGCGCGGGCGGCCTCCCGTTGGGGATCCTCGCCGCCGGCATCGTGCTGTTCATAGTGTTCGGGTCGCTGCTGGCGATGGCGCTGCCGCTGGTGACCGCGGGCCTGTCGCTCGGAACCGGCGTCGCCGCGATCGGCCTGCTCTCCCACGTGATCCAGATGGCCTCGTTCACCAACGAGCTCGCCCTGTTGATCGGCCTCGGAGTCGGCGTCGACTACGCGCTGTTCATCGTCACCCGCTATCGCCAGGGCCTGTTGCGGGGGCTCAGCGGGGAGGAGGCGGTCGTCGAGGCGCTCGACACCTCGGGTCGCGCGGTGCTGTTCGCCGGGATGATCGTGTGCATCGCGATGCTCGGCATGTTCGCGCTCGGGGTCAGCTTTCTGTACGGGGTCGCGGTCGGCACCTCGATCGCGGTCGCGTTCACGGTCATCGCCGCCTTGACGCTGCTCCCGGCCCTGCTCGGGTTCTTCGGCAAGCGTGTGCTGCGGCGCCGCGAGCGCCGCGCGCTGGGCGAGGGCAAGCTCCGCACCAGCGACGAGTCGTCCGGCTGGGCGCGGTGGGCCGGCTTGATCCAGCGCCGCCCGGCGGCGTTCGCCGCGGTCTCCGCCGGCGTCCTCGTGCTGCTCGCGATTCCGTTCCTCTCGATGCGACTCGGCTCGGCCGACTCCAGCTCGGACCCGGCCGGCTCCACCACCCGCAAGGCATACGACCTGCTCGCCAAGGGCTTCGGGCCCGGCTACAACGGGCCCCTGCAACTCGTCGCGCAGGTGTCAGGTCCGGCGCAGGAGGCGGCGTTCGCCCGCGTCGAGCGGGCGGTGGCGTCGACTCCGGGCGTCGTCGGGTCCACGCGGGCCGAGTTCATCCCGAGTCGCGCCCCGGGACTCCCCGGCACCGCGCTGGCGAACGTCTATCCGAAGGGCTCGCCACAGGACGCCTCGACGTCGAATCTGCTTCACACCGTCCGAGGTCAGGTGGTGCCGGCCGCCGAACGGGGGACGGGGCTGCACGTGCTCGTCGGTGGCCAGACCGCGATCTTCGACGACTTCGCAACCGTCCTTTCCCGCAAGCTGCCGCTGTTCTTGACGATCGTGATCGGCCTCAGCTTCCTGCTGTTGACATGCGTGTTCCGGAGCGTGGTGATCCCGGCCGTCGCCGCGGCGATGAACCTGCTCTCAGCGGCTGCGGCTTTCGGAGTCGTGACCGCGGTGTTCCAGGACGGGATCGGCTCCTCGCTGCTCGGGATCGACAAGACCGGTCCGATCGAGGCGTTCGTGCCCGTGTTCATGTTCGCGATCCTGTTCGGGCTCTCGATGGATTACGAGGTGTTCCTGGTAACCCGGATCTACGAGGAGTGGCACAGGCGCGGGAACAACCGCGAGGCCGTCGCCCACGGTCTCGCCGCCACGGGTCGCACGATCACCGCGGCCGCGGCGATCATGGTCCTCGTATTCGGGGCGTTCATCCTCGGCGGCCAGCGGATCATCGACCTGTTCGGGGTCGGCCTGGCCAGCGCGGTCCTGCTCGACGCCCTGATCGTTCGGTCCGCGCTCGTGCCGTCGCTGATGCTGATCATCGGCGACGCGAACTGGTGGCTGCCGGCGTGGCTGGAACGGCTGCTCCCGCACCTCCGGGTGGAGGGGGCCACGGCCCGGGGTATGGGGCGTCCCGCACCCCCGGAGCTGGCCGTGCCCGAGCCCACGGCCGGCTGATTAGGCGTTGGTTTGCCGGGGCGCGTACCGGTGGTGGAGCATCAGCGCGTTCCCGTCGGGGTCCGAGAACAGCGCCATGTGGCACACCCCGGTATCGAGAATGTCGCCGTGGAAGCTGACGCCGCGCTCCTCGAGCAGCTTCCGGCTCGCGGCGACGTCATCGACGTGGAGCGCCACCGGATTGCGATTGGGCTCGTGCGGTAGCCCCATCTTCTCGGCGTCGTACACGCTCAACGTCAGGTTGCCGGTCTCGTACTCCGAGAAGTGGCGGTCCTCGATGTACACGGACTGCGGCAGGCCGAGCGTCTCGCCGTAGAACCTGGCTGCGGCGGCGATGTCGTGGGTCGGGATGCCGACGAAATCGACGCCGCGAACGAACTCCGGGGTGGCGGTCATGGGTCCTCTCCTGGTCGCTGGCTGTAGCCGCCACGCTATCCGGGCGTGCCGGCGCTCGCTACCCCCGGCGGTAGCGAGCGCTCGCCTGGCGGCAGCAGCACGAGGTCCCGAGCCGCAGCGCACGAGGTCCCGAGCCGCGTCTTACTTCGCAGCCCAGGTGACCGGCGAGGTCTCGTACGCGTCGGTGCCCGTGTAGGCCACTTTCGTGATCCCGCCCGGCACCAGATACGTCAGGCACGTCTCGACGCTCTGCCCTGAGTGGAACGGATTCGGCGTGTCGCTGTCAGGGCACGGAGGGAACGTTCCGAAGAACGTCACGCTGGTCTGAACTTCCCCCGTGCTGTCGACGCCCTCGACGGAGATCGCCGGATCGCTGTTCGAAGTGTTGAAAGAGCTGGGACCGACGTTGGTGATCTTCACCTTCGCGTAGTACGGAGTGCTTGCCTTTTCGGTCGCGTTCAGCTGAATGCCGCTGAAATCCTCGAGCGAGCCTCTCTTGATCGACTCGACGGTCACCCGGAGCTTGTAGGCCGGGCCATGCCCGCCGGTGCTCGTCGTCTGGAAAGGGACCGTCGCGGGCTGGCCGGCCGCCAGGGACGTGCCCGGAGAGGCGACCCTCGCCGTGCCGGTCGCGCTTGCGGTCGGCGCCGAGGCTGTAGTCGCCGGGGTGCTCGTCGGCGCCGAGGTGCTCGTTGGCGTGGAGGTGGCCGCGGGCGTCGCCGCGCTCGCGTTGGTGCCGACGGCGGCGGCCGCGGTCGTCGAGGTGGTGCTGCCCCCGCAGGCCGCAATCCCGGTGGCGAGGAGCGCCGCGGCGATCAGCGCGAATATTCCACCGCGACGCGCGCGGGTTTGCCGAGTGTCATGTATTTCCGTCATCCGCTGCCCCTTGTTGGAAGTCACTGTGTTGCGACCAACAGCTTTGCGGAGGTGCCGCGATGTGTAAATCAGGGGGGACCCCTGAATTTTGGGAGCGCCCGCCCGATCTTTTGTCGGGTGGCCGGGTCCGCAAAGCGGCCCCGGCCGATCCAACGCCGAGGGCTCGCCCGGCCAACCCGGATCCCGTCCGGGTCAGGCGTTCTTGATGACGATCCCCTCGAGGATGAACGCAGCTCGCTCGGTCGAGTCGATCGCGTTCTCGAGACGCTCGAAGATGTCTTTCCAGCGGATGACGACCATCGGGTCGATGCCGGCTTCGAACAGCGACGCGATCGCCTCACGAGTCAGCCGGTCGCCCTCGTTCTCGAGCCGGTGCACCTCGACCATGTGCTCGGTGATGTCCTTGAACCCGCGGATCAGCGGGATCGCACCAGCGATCTGGCGGGTGGCGTCCCGCAGCACTCGCGCCAGGCGCTGCGCCTGCGCCATCGGCGCTTCGATCTTGTACAGGCCGAGGTAGTCGGCGACCTCCTCGGTGTAGTCGACGATGTCGTCCAGCGCGGAGGCCAGGTGAAGGACGTCCTCACGGTCGATCGGCGTGACGATGCTCTGGTTGAGCCGCTTGATCACGTCGTGGGTGATCTGGTCGCCATCGTGCTCGCAGGCCAGGATGTCCTGTGCCAGATCCTGGCTCTCGGGATATCGCGCGAGCATTTCGTCCAGCAACTCGGCGGCGTGCACGATGTTCGCCCCGGCACGCTCGAACAGGTCGAAGAACTCTCGGTCGGTTCCGCGCAGGAGGTTTGCGATCGACGCCATTCCTAAATCCGATCCTGCCGGCGTGATCGCTGCCATCGCACCCAGAGCACCAGCCTGCTCATTGCTACGTAGGATAGGCGTGGATGGAGACGCGAATGAGGAAATTCGTTGTTGTCGATTTGATCTCCGCAACGCGGTCGATCGCGGGCTGACCCCGGACTGATGGCCTACAGCGCGGGGGAAGCCAGGGGTCAGCTCCTCGACGATGTCGCCGACGCGACCGATCAGCTGGCCCTGGCGCTGGCCAGCCTCGGCGAGGCGTACGAGGAGCTGGATGAGCAGACGGCGGACGGGCTCGAGGAGCAGCTGTTCCGCCCGACACAGTCGGCGTACGGCCGGCTGCGCCGGACCCACGCGGAGTTTGCCGCCCGGCATGGTCTCCCCGGGCGCAACTTCGAACCGAGCTCGGGCGGTCTGCACTCGGCCGACCCGCGCGTGTACGTCGAGCGCGCGGTCGAGGCGATCGAGCAGGCCGACCACCTCCTCGCCGAGCTCCAGGACTCGATGATGCCCGTCGAGGTCGGCGACCGCGAGCTCAGAGCCGGGCTGTCGGAGACGCGAGCGACACTCGCCGAGCTGCCCGCGCGCGCACGCCGGCTGATGCGATCGCAGGGCCGCTAGCGACGGGAGCGAACAGCCGCTGGGCCTCCGGGGCATTGCCGTTTATGGGGATCGACCCCGGGTAGCCTCAGACTAATCGCACGGGGCTCGGACACCGGCCCGTCAGGAGGTGAGGAGATATGGCATACGCGCTTGCTCGCGCGGTGCGGCTCGTCGTCGGAGTCGTAGTGCTGGTGATCGTCGTCGGCGGGATCCTGTTTGTGCTGTCGGCCAATCCGGCCAACGCAGTCGTCCACGACATCCACGATGCGGCCCGCACGCTCGTCGGGCCGTTCAACAACCTGTTCTCGATCGGCGGCCACCCCAAGGCGACGCTGGTGGTCAACTGGGGTCTCGCCGCGATCGTCTACCTGATCGTTGGCGGCTTGATCGCGGGCCTGATCGCGCGGCTTGCCCCGCGCCGCGTCCGGCGCCGCGCGAGGCCCCTGATCGCCGAGTAGGAGGGGCTCGGTGCGAGGCGGCGGCCCCCCGGGTCGCCGCCTCCCAGCACCGTTTCACGGGGGTCGGAGCACAAAGCTCGATTCGTATGTACGCGGACGTTCTGCCAGCCTTTGTGACGTTCGTGCTTGAGAACCGGGTTTCGCGGGTATCCCGGCTGCATGACTTCTCTAGCGATCGCCCGAACCGACTCTGCTGAGCTTTTTGTTCGTTGGCAGGAGCACGGAGACCGGAGCGCGCGTGACGAGCTCGTCACTCGCTTCCTTCCCCTTGCTCGCAAGCTTGCCCGACGCTATGCCGGGGCCCGCGAGCCGTTCGAGGATCTGCTCCAGGTAGCCAGCCTTGGTCTCGTCAAGGCCGTCGATCGCTTCGACGCGGACCGCGGAACGGCGTTCTCGTCGTTTGCGGTGCCGACCATTCTCGGTGAGCTCAAGCGCTACTTCCGGGACTTGGGCTGGTCGGTCCACGTCCCGCGTGGCGCTCAGGAGATGGCGCTCAAGGTCGAGGAGGCTCAGCAGCAGCTGACCAGCAAGACCGGGCGTCCGCCGAGCGTGCCAGAGCTGGCTCAGTATCTCGAGATGAGCATCGAGGACGTACTCGACGCGCTCGAGACCGCCGGCGCCCACCACTCCACGTCGCTCGATGCTCCGCGGGAGGACGCCGAGGGCGATTCGGGTTCGCTGGCTGACGCCTTCGGGCAGGAGGACGAACGCTTCGAACTGGTCGATGCGAGCGTCACGATCTCCGCCTCGGCGCATCAGCTGAGCCCCCGCGAGCGCCACGTACTCGCGCTGAGATTCGTGCAGGACATGACGCAGACACAGATCGCCGAAGAGATCGGCGTATCGCAGATGCAGGTGTCGCGAATTCTGCGTCGAGCGCTCACCCGCCTGCGCGAGATGACGGAGAGCGGCGACGAAGCGTCCGTCAGCTGACGGTTCCCTAAATCAGCCGGCGGGGGCCAGCGAGGCGGGGGCCAGCGAGGGTCGGTTCCGGCCTGCGTGTCGACGCCACCAGGCTGTGTGCGGGGGCGTCGCGTTAGTCTTCGAGCGGCTCACCCGAGTCGTAAGGATGCACGGGGCCACAGCCCGAGCGGCACGACCTCATCCGCAATTGCGTTCGAACCACACTTCGGTTCGCCGTGGCGAACACTCCATCCCCCACCGGTCAGAGAGTTGCTCGACCAGGCGAAGTCCCCAACCCCCTGAGGTGTCTTCGCGCATTCGCGCGGCGAACCCCGGTCCCTGGTCGAGCACCGCGCAACGGATGTCCCCGTTGACCCGCACGTCGAGCAGCACGGGGCTTTCGTTCTCGTGTCCGCCGTGGACGATGCCGTTCGTGACCAGTTCGCTGACCATCAGCTTGACGTCGTCGAGCTCCGCCGGTGACAGCACCTGCGACAGCTCTTCGGCAATGATGCGCCGTGCGTCTGCCGGACCCTGGGGTCGGGCGTCGATCTTGTAGAGGGCGCGTACACGTGAATCCATGACTGGAATTAGTTTTACCCCGCAACGAGAAGTCAAAAGCGTTCGAACCACACGATATGTGGCGGCGCCGGATCGGCGGGTGAACCGGTGGCGGTGATCCAGGACTCGCCGGCCGTTCGCCTCGAGCTCGACTCGCGTCCGGAGACATTGACGCTGGTGCGAGGCGTGCTGGCGGGGGTGGCCGAGTTGATCGGACTCGACCCCGAGTTGCTCGACGACCTCAAGACTGCGGTCAGTGAGGCCTGCAACAACGTGGTGATGCACGCCTACGAGGGCGAGGCGGGTCCGCTCGGCGTTCGTATGTACATCGATCCCGAGGCGATCGAGGTCGTCGTCGAAGATCAGGGATCCGGCCTTCCCCCGCTCGCGCCGGCCGACGAGACGATCCGCGGCGTTGGGCTGTCGGTGATCCGGGCACTCGCCGAGACCGCCGAGTTTCGAGCGGTGCCCGAGGGCGGCACCGAGGTGCGGATGTCGTTCGCGGGCCAACGTGACGGCAAGCCGCTGTTCCATCTTCCGAGTCAGGCAGGCCCGGATGACCATGGCGGACCGTGGCTGGCCGGGGACGCCGTCGTGTCGCTCTCCCCGATCAGCCTCGTCGCGGGCGTGCTCGGCCGCGTGGCACGAGCGCTCGCGGCCCGGGCGCGCTTCTCGCTCGACCGCTTCTCCGACGTCTATCTCGTCACCGACGCGATCGCGGCGCACGCGGGTCGGGCGGCCAAGGGGCAGCGGCTTTCCTTTGCGATCTCAACCGGCGCGCAGCGGCTAGAGCTTACGATCGGACCGTTCGTGGACGGCAGCGGCGGCCAGCTCTCACAGGAGGCGCCGGACTACAGCGCGGCGTCGGCTCTGGCCAAGCTCAGCGACGAGCTCGAGGTGCGCCGAGAGGACGGGGCCGAGATCCTCTACGTCGTGATGATCGATCGCCGTCGCCCGTCGACGGCCTGACCGCTCACTCGGTCAGCGTTACTCCTCGGTAAGCAGTTCCTCCGGCGCGTCGACCAGCGTCAGCCGATCGCCTACGCCGGTCAGGCTCAGCAGCCGCTGAACCTGTTGAGGGCCCTTGACCATCGCCAGCTGGCGCCCCTGCTCCTCGGCCCGCTGATGGGCGCGGACGAGCACGCTGAGACCGGTCGAGTCCATGAAATCGAGCTCTCTCAGATCGATGATCAGGAGCTGAGAATCCGACGCAGCGACGCGATCGAGCTCCTCCTGGAGAGCGGGGCTCGACGCGAGGTCGAGTTCTCCGCTCACAGCGATGACGGTCGCCCGTCCTTGGTTGCGCACCTCTAGCCGGAAGTGACTCTGCACGTGGAAGCGAGCCTACTGATCTTCACGGGCGGATGCTGGGCTCCCCGATGCCGCGTTTGCCGCCCATTCGATCGGGTAAGCGCTGTTTCGATCGCAGACCGCGATCCAGCCCGCGAGCAGGCCGAAGCCGCCGCCCGCGAGCCGCACGAAGAGCGCAGACTGAGCGCGATGACGACCTGCCCTGACCGGCTCCCCCGCGTTACCACCCTCTAAGACCGGGTAGGCATCGAGAGTCGCACGAAAGGAGGAGTGGAATGGTCGCGTTGATTGCGCTGCTGTTGATTCTCGCCATCTTCGGCGGGCTTGGATTTGCCATCCATCTGTTGTGGATCGTTCTGATCATCGCGCTGGTCCTGTGGCTGATCGGGTTCCTGATCGGAGGCATTGACTCAGGCGTCGGCCGCCGAAGGTGGTATCGCTGGTAGCTGCGGGGCCGGCGGAGCGGCCAGCCGCGCCGCCGGCCCCAGCAGCTGTTCCTACGGACGGGGCGGGTGGGTGTCGCCGGTCAGCTGGCGCAGGCGCTGTAGCGACCGGCGCAGAAGTCGGGAGACCTGCATCTGGGACACGCCGACGCGCTCGGCGATCTCCGACTGGGTGAGATCTTCCCCGAACCTCAGGAACAGGATCTCGCGCTCCCGCTGGGGCAGGTGCTTCGCGGCGGCGAAGATTGTCGTCTGGTCGTCGACCAGCCCCAGGCGTTGGTCCTCGTCGCCGATCGCGTCGATGCGAGTGGCGTCCTCCTCGCCGGCGAGCGGGGCGTCGAGCGACACGGTCCCGTACGCCTCGGCCACCTGGAGGCCGTCGAGCACCTCTTCCTCGCTGAGCTCGAGGTACTGCGCAAGCTCGTCGACTCGTGGCGGCCGGCCCGTCCGGGCGCTGATCGCCTGCTGCGCCTCGTTGATCCGGCGGGCCCGCTCCTGAGCGCCCCGGTCGACGTGAATCGCCCAGCCCGTGTCGCGGAAGTACCTCTTCAGCTCCCCGACGATCGTCGGCACGGCAAACGAGGTGAACGCAAAGCCCCGGTCCGGATCGAACCGCTCCACGGCCTTGACCAGCCCCAGGCTGGCCACTTGCACCAGGTCGTCGTACGGCTCACTCGATTGCGCGTAGCGTCGCGCCAGCTTGCGGGCCAGTGGCAAGAAGCGCGCGATCAACTCGTCGCGCGCGTCGCGGTCCTGTGCGCGCCGCCAACGCTCGAACAACTCTTGCGAATCAGCGGCGGACACTGGTCCGCCAGCCGGGGTCCCCGGCACCTGGAACGTCCTTTCGCAGACTGCGTTCTTTTAGCACAGAACTCGCGTCCTGTACCAACAACATCGCCTGCGAATTCGGTTCATCTCGGAGACCCCGGCGTGTGGACATTAGTCGGTCCGTGGGGTCAGGACCGGCTGCCCCGTCAGCGGGCGCGGCCGGCAAACTTCCGGCGCCCCTGGTCGAATGCTCGGGCGCCGCGCCGCTCGAATCGATCGAGCTGACGTGCCCGGGTGCGTGAGCTGGCATAGCTCACCGTGATCCGCCGGACCGCATCGCCGGCGGCGGCGAGCGCGCCGATCGGGATCAGCACCGCGCGTTGCGCCCCGCGCGCCACCGCGGCGAACTGCGCGCCGGTGGCGTCGAGTGCCTTCGTCGCGGTGTCGCCCGCGTGCGCCGTGGTGGTCCCGGCGGTACGAGCCGTGTTCCGGGCGCTACGGGCCGTCCCGGATGCCGCGCTGCGCGTACGACGGGCCGAGGACGCCGTCGCGCTTGCGTTCCGCTTAGCGGCATTTCGCTTTCGGGTCGCCGCCGCACGCTTGGCCGCGGCCTGGCGCTGTACTGGGGTCTGGGTCGCCATCGATATCTCGTCTCCTCGTGTTCGTAGGGAGCGGCCCTCTCCACCCACACGTTGCGATACTCACCGCAATGCCGGCTTCCTACACTTCCGCGCTGGCCGAGTCGCTCGCGCCTGACGTTCTCGCCCGATTCCTGAGGTATGTGCGGATCGATACGCAGTCGCGCCGGGACCGCACATCCTCGCCGAGCACTCCCGGCCAGCTCGACCTTGCTCGAGTTCTGGTCGGAGAGCTGCAGCAGGCCGGCCTGGACGATGCTCAGCTCGACGAGAACGGGTACGTGCACGCGACGCTCGCGGCAAACCGCGGTAACGGCGACGGCGATGTGATCGGCCTGATCGCGCACATGGATACCAGCCCCGATGCACCCGGGCGCGGCGTCGAGCCGATCGTCCACCGCGCGTACGACGGCGGCGTGATCGAGCTCCCGCGCGAGGGCACGGTTCTCGACCCCGCGGCGATGCCGGAACTGACCGACAAGGTTGGGCACGACATCGTCACCGCGAGCGGGGACACGCTGCTCGGCGCCGATGACAAGGCGGGCGTGGCGGAGATCATGGCCGGGGTCGCGCACCTCGCGGCCCATCCCGAGCTGCCGCGCCCCACGCTGCGAGTGGCATTCACGCCCGATGAGGAGATCGGAGAGGGCGCGACCCTGTTCGATGTCGGGGGCTTTGGAGCGCGGTGCGCGTACACGCTCGACGGCTCGGAGATCGGCGAGCTCCAGGACGAGACCTTCAGCGCCGTCGAGGCGATCGTGACCGTCTGTGGCGTTGAGGTCCATCCCGGGTGGGCGACCGGCAAGCTCGTCAACGCGTTGCGGATCGCGGCGCAAATCGTCGCGGCGCTTCCGTCCGCGACGCTGACGCCTGAGACGACGGCGGATCGCGAAGGGTTCATCCACCCGTACGAGCTGTTCGGGACGCCGGGCAAGGCGGAGATCAGGTTCATCCTGCGTGACTTCGACGACGACCTGCTCGCACGCCACGTCGCGCTTCTCGAGCAGACCGCCCGGCAGGTGGCCGCGACCGAGCCGCGCGCTCGCCTCGAGGTGACGGTGCGCGAGCAATACCGCAACATGCGGCTGGCGCTGAGCGAGGTGCCGGACGTGACCGATGCCGCGGAATTCGCGATCCGGGCCGAGGGGATCGAGCCGATCCGCCGGCCGATCCGGGGAGGGACTGACGGCTCCAGGCTGAGCGAGATGGGGCTCCCGACCCCGAATCTCTTCACCGGTGGGCACGAATACCACTCGGCGCGTGAGTGGGCTTCCGTGCAGGACATGGCGGCCGCCGCTGCGGTAGTCGTGCGCCTCGCCGAGGTCTGGTCGCGGGACGGTCACGGCGATGGCTAGCTCGCCCGGCTCGCTCGCCTCCGTCGACGGCACGGTGATGCTCGCGTCGGACGCGACGATCCCCGCGACTGACGAGGGTCTGATCCGCGGCGACGGCGTGTTCGAGGTCATCCGGCTCTACGACGGCCGGCCGTTTGCCTTCGACCGGCATCTGGCGCGGATGGAGCGCTCGGCGACGAACCTGCGGCTCCCGCTCGATCTCGAGGCGATCAGGGCCGACGCCTGGCGCTTGCTGGCCGAGGCCGGCTCCGACCCACAGCACGAGCTGCTGCGGATCGTGGTGACGCGCGGAGGCCGGCGGCTGCTCCTGACCGAGCCGATGCCGGCCAATCCCGAGATCGTCCGGCTGGCGTCGATCACGTACTCCCCGACTCGGATCCTGGACGGCATCAAATCGCTTTCGTACGGGTCGAACATGCTGGCGAGCCGGCTGGCGCGCGAGCGCGGATTCGACGAGGCGCTGCTCGTCACGCCGCACGGCCGCGTGCTAGAGGCGCCGACGAGCTCGATCTTCTGGATCGAGGACGGCGAGCTCCTGACGCCCCCGCTGGATGAGCACATCCTCGCATCGATCACGCGTGCAATCGTGATCGAGGCCACCGGCGCGGCCGAGCGCTCCTGCACGCTGGACGAGTTGCTGGCGGCGGATGAGGCGTTCCTGGCCTCGACGACGCGAGAGGTACAGGCGATCTCTCTCCTCGACGACCGGACGTTCGACGCGCCGGGCCCGGTCACGGCGAAGGCGGCTGAGCTCACCGAGGCGCTGGTCCGCGAGCAGCTCGAAGCCGAGACTCAGCAGCTGAGCGCCGACACTCGATGAAGGTCCTGACGGTGATCGGGAACCGCCCCCAGTTCATAAAGGCGGCGGCGGTCTCGCCACGGCTTCGCGAGCAGCATCAGGAGCTGCTGATCCACACCGGCCAGCATTTCGACGACGACCTGTCGGCCGTGTTCTTCGCTGAGCTCGGCCTGCCTGCGCCCGACCGGGAGCTCGGCATCGCGCTCGGCTCGAACACCTCCCAGACCGGGCGGATGCTGAGCGCGCTCGAGCCGGTGCTCGCCGAGGAGGAGCCCGACGCCGTGCTGGTCTACGGCGACACTAACTCGACGCTCGCAGGGGCGCTCGCCGGCGCCCAGGCCGGCGTCCCGGTGGCGCACGTCGAGGCCGGGATGCGTTCATTCGACCGTTCGATGCCCGAGGAGCTCAACCGCGTGCTCAGCGACCACGCCGCGTCGCTGTTGTTGTGCTCGTCCGATGCCGCGGCCTCGAATCTCCGGCGTGAGGGCGTGAGCGGGACCGTCGAGTTGGTGGGGGACGTGATGGTCGACGTCGCTTTCAAGATCCAGCCTCTTGCCCGCGAACGGATCGATCTGGTGCAAGCACGGGGGCTGACTCCCGGCGAGTACCTCCTTGCGACCGCGCACCGGGCCGGAAACGTCGACGACCCGGCGCGCCTGGAGCAGCTCGTGCGCCTGATGCTCGAGATGCCGCTGACCGTCGTGTTCGCGCTCCATCCCCGTACGCGGAGCCGGCTGGAGGCAGCGGGTCTGCTTGGGCAGCTCGAGCGGTCCGAGCGGGTGGTCGTGACCCCGCCGCTCGGCTACATCGAGCTGACCGCGCTGCTGTGCCAGGCTCGCGCGCTCCTGACCGATTCGGGCGGACTTCAGAAGGAGGCCTACCTCGCCGGGGTGCGGTGCATCACGTTGCGTGGCCGCACAGAGTGGACGGAGACCGTGCAGCACGGATGGAACACGCTGGTCGATCTCGACGCGGGGGCCGCGCTTGGCGCCCTGGAGCGCGAGCCACCGCATGAACATCCGCCGTTGTACGGCGACGGACGTGCCGGAGAACGCGTCGTGTCGGCTCTTACACTGCTGCTGAGATGAGGCGCCGGTCGTCGTGAACGAGGGATCGATACGAATCGCCGTCGTCGGGCTCGGCTACTGGGGTCCGAACCTGGCCCGCAACTTCGACGCGATCCCCGGCTGTGAGCTCGCCTGGGTGTGCGATCCGTCCGCCGACGCCCGCGAGCACATTGCGACGCGGTTCCCGCTGGCAGCCGTCACCGCCGACGCGTCCGAGGTGCTCGCGGACGAGTCAGTGGACGCGGTCGCGCTCGCGACCCCGGTCGCTACCCATGCCGACCTCGCCGTGCGCGCGCTCGAAGCGGGCAAGCACTGCTTCGTAGAGAAGCCGCTCGCCCAGTCGGTGGCCGATGCCGAGCGGGTCGTCGCCGCCGCGGATGAGTTCGATCGGGTGCTGATGGTGGGACACCTGCTCGAGTACCACCCCGGAGTGCAAAAGCTCAAGCAGCTCACGGAGTCTGGCGAGCTGGGCGACCGGATCTATTACATCTACGGCAACCGGCTGAACCTGGGGAAGCTGCGCGCGGACGAGAACGCGCTGTGGAGCCTCGGCGCTCACGACGTGTCGGTCGTCCTCTACCTGGCTGACGAGGAGCCGTGCGAGGCGGTCGCCCACGGCGAGTCCTACGTGCAGGAAGACGTCGAGGACGTCGTGTTCTGCTTCTTGCGGTTCCCTTCCGGCCTCTCCGCTCACCTGCACCTGTCGTGGCTCGATCCCCACAAGGAGCGCCGGTTCACGGTCGTGGGCTCGCGTAGGATGGCGACGTTCGACGATATGGCGCTCGAGGGGAAGCTGAGCATCTTCGACAAAGGGTTCGATCAGGTCTCGCGCGGCTATGGCGAATACATCACCCGCACGGGCGGGATCGTCTCGCCGCAGATCCCGAACGTCGAGCCGCTGCGGATCGAGTGCGAGCACTTCGTCGAGAGCGTGCGCCACGGGCGCCGGCCGCGCTCCGACGGCGTGAGCGGCTTGCGTGTGGTCCGCGTGCTGGAGGCGCTTCAGCGCTCGCTCGACACATCCCGCCCGGCTGCCGGCCGGATTCAGTCCTGAGAGCGGCCACATCAGAGAGGAGAGCGATGGAGACCTGGGACGTCAGCTCATTACAGATCGAGCCGCACCATCCGCAGGTGCTGCGCTCCGACGCCGAGACCCGCGCGATCGCGATCCAGCTTCCCGCCGGTGAGCAGATGCAGTCTCACCAGGTTCACGAGCGCACGTACATGATCGTGGTCGCCGGCGAGGTGACGATCTCGCACGACGGCGGCTCGGTGTCCGGCGGCGCCGGACTGCTCTCGCACTTCGAGCCGAACGAGCGGCGCACGATCGAGGCAGTCAGCGACGCGCGGCTCGTGCTCGTGCTCTCGCCGTGGCCGGGCGAGGGTCACCCGTCGAGACCGGCATAGCGTCGCCCCGGAGGGCGTATGACGGCGTGGCGGGACGTCGAACGGGCGGAGCCGGAGTTCGCGGAGCGCGTCCGGGCGCTGTTCGAGGCACACAGACACAAGACGATCGCCACCCTGCGCGCCGACGGGTCGCCGCGGATCTCGGGGATCGAGGCGGCGTTCGACGATGGCGAGCTGGTGTTCGGCTCGATGCAGGGGGCGCGGAAGGGCGCTGATCTCCGTCGGGATCCGCGCTTTGCCCTGCACAGCGCGACGATCGATCCGATCGCGGGGTCGGAGGCGCAGTGGCCGGGCGAGGCGAAGATCTCTGGCCGCGCCATCGCGACTTCACTTGGCGAAGGCGCGGACGGGGACCGTTTCCGGGCCGATATCGGCGACGTCGTGCACACTCACCTCAACGACGAGGCGACAATGCTCGTCGTCGAGTGGTGGACGCCCGGGGGCGGGCTGCAGAGGATCGAGCGCGAATGACTGCGCGCGTCCCCAGCGCGCGGTCAGCGGTGGTCAGGCGGCCGCCGACGCGGCGTTCCCGGCACCCGCCATCCTGGCGCCGGCCTCGGTCCAGATGACTTCGTCGCGACCCGGGCCGACCCCGATCAGAGCGATCGGCACCCCGACGAAGTCCGACATGAACTGCAGATAGTCGCGCGCCGCCGCCGGCAGGTGCGACTCGTCCCGGCACTCGGTCAGATCCTCGCTCCACCCTGGCATCTCGACGTAATCGCCGGTCACGTGGTGGAGCATCGTCTGGTGGTAGGGGAAGTTGTCGAACTCAGCTCCCTCCGGGCCCCGGTACCGCGTGCACACGCACAGCCGCTCGAATCCCGACAGCACGTCGAGCTTCATCACCGCCAACGCGGTCAGCGAGTTGATTCGGGCCGCGTAGCGCAGCGCCACCAGGTCAAGCCACCCGACCCGACGGGCCCGCCCGGTGGTGGTGCCGTACTCGCCACCGCGCTCGCGAATCTCGTCGGCGATGTCGCCGTCGAGCTCGGTCGGGAACGGTCCCGCGCCGACGCGCGTCCCGTACGCCTTGATCACTCCCCAGACCTCGTCGATGTCCTTGGGGCCGACGCCGGCGCCGACGCAGGCCGCCCCCGCGACCGGATTGGAGGAGGTGACGAACGGATACGTCCCGTGATCGATGTCGAGCAGCGCGCCCTGCGCGCCCTCGAACACAACGGTCTCACCGGCGTCGAGCCGCTCGTGCACGAGCCGCACCGTGTCCGCGATGTAGTTAGCCATCCGGTGCCCGTAGGTCAGGTATTCCTCGGTGATCGTCTGCAGGTCGAGCCGCGGATCCTTCGCGAACGGGCGCAGCGACAGCCGCTTGGGCTCGAGCGCGGCCACGATCTTCTTCTTCAGGATCTTCTCGTCGAGCAGATCCTGGACGCGAATCCCCAGCCGGGCCGCCTTGTCGGCGTAGCACGGGCCGATGCCGCGCCGGGTGGTGCCGATCTGGAGCTTGCCCAGCTTCGCCTCCCCGGCGTGATCGAGCATCATGTGGTACGGCATGATCAGGTGGGCGTTCGCCGAGATCCGCAGCGAGCGCGTGTCGACCCGCCGCCGGCGGAGCTCGTCGAGCTCGTCGGTCAGTACCCGCGGGTCGACCACCACTCCGTTCCCGATCACGCACAGCGTGTTCTTGTGGAGGATGCCCGACGGGATCAGGTGCAGCTTGAACGTCTGCCGGCCGCGCACGATCGTGTGGCCGGCGTTATTCCCTCCCTGGAAGCGCACGACCGCATCGGCCTGCTCGGCGAGCAGGTCGGTGACCTTTCCCTTGCCTTCGTCGCCCCATTGGGCGCCCACTAATACGATTCCGGGCATCGCGAAGGAGTGTACGCACGGTATGGGCGTTCCCGGACCAGGCCCGAGTCCGGGTCAGAAGCCCACCCCGCCGGCGCCGGCGCCACCCGCTCTCGGACCCGATCCTTCGCCACCGTCGCCCTCGCCCGATCCGTCGCCGCTGCCGCCGCGCCCCGGTCCGCAGATCTGAGTCGTCGGCCAGCGCATCGCGGCACCCCTACAGGAATCATCGGCGCCCCGACCCAGCGCCACCGCTCCTGCGAGTTCAGCCCGGCGCACCTTCGACGAGCTCGATCCGGTTCCCCCACGGGTCCGCAGTGAAGAACCTTCTCACGCCGATGATCGCGTCGTCCCACCGCACCTCGCACCCTGCGTTCGCGAGCCGCTCCGCCAGGCGCTCGAGCTCGCCCGCTCGAACCCGCAGCGCCGGATGCGCCTTGGTCGCCGGCGCGAACGGCTCGGCGATCCCTACGTGCAACTGGTGGTCGCCGCACGCAAACCAGGCGCCACCGCGCGTCCGGAGCCCGTCGGGCTTGCGCAGCTCGGCCATCCCCAGCAACTCGCCGTAGAACCGCCTGGCGTCATCCTCGCTGCCGCCCGGCGCGGCAACCTGGACGTGGTCGAGCCCGATCGGGGACACGTCGCTCACGCATCGATCATCGCACGCATGGGGGCCCTGCCCGCCTGTGGAAGACCGCGCACGGTGGCGCTACGTTCTAGCCATGGCAGACGAGCAGCACAAGACCGAGGAGCTGAAGGTCATACAGACCGAGCGCGAAGCGGAAGAGCGCGAACGCGCGGAGTCGTCCCTCGACGAGGATGAGGCCGCGCAGCACGAGCGTCGAGCCGACAAGGCCCGATACCTGCGCCAGAAGCTCGAGGAACGCGAGAAATCAGAGCGCCGGGTCGACGAGTGACGCGGCCCGCACCGCGACCCTAGGCCGGGCGAAAATCCATCCGCAGGTCGTGGCCCTGCAGCGGTAGTTCGTCGCACATCTCGGTCAGGCGCGACACGGTCCGCGCGCTGATCTGCTCGCACAGCGCATCGCGGTCGTCGATGTTGGTCGTGATCACCATCGAGCGCTGGTCCTCGTAGCGCGCGTTGACGATCGAGTACAGCTCCTCGAGCACCCAGTCCGTGGTCCTCTCAGCGCCGACGTCGTCCACGTGCAGGAGATCCACCGCGGTAAGACGGTCGAGCAGGTCGACGTGCGAGCGCTCTGCCCGATGGGTGTCGCGGATCTCGTTGAGCAGCCGCGGCAGCGAGTAGATCGCCACCGAGCGGCCCGCCTTCAGCGCGGCCTTCGACACCAGCATCGCGAGCGTGGTCTTCCCGGTCCCCACCGGTCCCATGAACCACAGGCCCCGCCCGGCGTCGAGCCGTTCGTCGATCGAGTCCGCGAACCGGCGCGTGGCCGCGACGATCGTGCGATCGATCTCCGTCACCGGGTACCGCTCGAACGCCACGTCGTGGTACCGCCGGGGGATCACCGCCGACAGGCTGCGGGCCTTCCGGAGCGCGATGATCTGCCGGCGGCACTGGCAGTCGTACGCGGTGTTCGTCGCCTCGTCGTAGACGAGCCCGCTCCCGTCACAGATGTCGAACAGGCACCCGGTCACGCCCCGGTCCCCCGCGCCGACCCGGCTCGCCGGCTCACGCCGCGAACCGCTCGCCGGCGTAGTTCATGAACTTCGGGTACTCCTTCTGGAACGTCAGCACCACGTCCCCGACCGGCCCGTTTCGGTGCTTGGCGATGATGATGTCCGCTTCGCCGGGTCGCTCGGAATCCTTGTCGTAGTACTCCTCGCGGTAGATGAACATCACGAGGTCTGCATCCTGTTCGATTTGCCCCGATTCGCGAAGGTCGGACAGGATCGGCCGCTTCTCGCCACCGCGCTGCTCGACGGCACGACTCAGCTGCGACAGCGCGATCACGGGAACGTTGAGCTCGCGCGCTAGCGACTTGAGGCCGCGGGAGATCTGCCCGACCTGCTCGACGCGGCTCTCGACACGGCCCTCGTGCCGCATCAGCTGGAGGTAGTCGATGATGATCAGGCCGAGCCCCTCCTCGAGCTGGTGGTGCAGGCGGCGCGCCTTGGCTCGTACCTCGAGAACTCCGGTGTCGCTCGAGTCATCGATCCACAGCGGCGCACCGGAGAGCCGCTGACACGCGCCGAGGATCTTCGGCCATTGGTTCTCGGGCACCCGGCCCTTGCGCAGCTCCTCGCCGCGGATGCGCGCCTGGGAGGCGACGAAACGCTGGGCCAGCTCGGACTCCGACATCTCGAGCGAGAACAGCGCGACGGAGCTTGGCCGGTGTGACGGGTGTCCGGTGCCGAGCACCGCGTTCTCGGCGATGTTCGCGACCAGGGCCGACTTGCCCATCGACGGCCGCGCCGCGACGATTACCAGGTTGCCGGGCTGGAACCCGCCGGTCAGCTCGTCGAGGTCCTTGAAGCCCGACGGCGTACCGGTCAGCGGCGTCTTCGCCGTCGACAGCCGGTGGAGCTTGTCGGTCTCCTGATCGAGGATCTCGGCGATCGGCCGGAACTTCTTCTGGCGGTCGTCGTGCGCCACCTCGAGCACCGAGCGCTCGGCCCGCTCAACCAGGTCGCGCGGGGGCGCCTCGCGGGACAGGACGCTCGCCTGGATCTCGTACGAAGTCGTCAGCAGCGCGCGCAGCTGGGCGTTGTCGCGCACGATCTGTCCGTACTCACGGGCGTGCCCGGCGGCGGGCACCCAGCCGGCGAGCTCGTCGATCGCGGCCGGTCCACCGATCTCCTCGAGCTTGCCGCGCTGGCGGAGTGTCTCCGCGACCGTCAGGTGGTCGATCTTGCGGTCGCTCTCGTACAGCGCCATCATCGCCGCGAATACCGCACCGTGCTGCTCGCGGAAGAAGTGCTCAGGGCGAAGGTGCTGCTCGACGAGCAGCGCGTGCAGGTGCCGTTCGTCGAGTAGGACGGCGCCGAGTACCGACTTCTCGGCCTCCAGATTGTGAGGCGGCACGGCGATGTTCTGGACGGCGCTCATGGTCGACCCGAGTCTAAGTTCGGCCAGGACAGCACCGCGCGGTGTGACCCCGCAAGCAGCGAACGATTCAGAAGAACCGACCGACGCGCCGCCGGCCGACCCCCGCCGAGACGCTAGGCCGGCACCACCATCGTCTTGACCGTCGCGGTCACCTCGTCGGTGACCTCGACGACGACCATGTACGTCCCCGTGTGGCGAATCGGGTCCTCGAGATGGATCTTGCGCCGGTCGATCTTGATCCCGCGCGCCTCGCGAATCGCGTCGGCGATGTCCTGCGTGGTGACCGAGCCGAACAACCGACCGTCGTCGCCGGCCTGCTGGGGGATCGTGAGCACCGTCCGACCCAGCGTGGCCGCGTTGTCGCGGGCGCGGTCCTCAGCCTCCTGCACCGCGCGCTCGGCTTCCTCGCGGCGACGCTTCGCAGCTTGGATCGACGCGTTTGTCGCCGGCTCTGCGAGCTTGCGCGGAAGCAGGTAGTTGCGCAGATAGCCGGCCGACACGTCGACGACCGTGCCTCGCTCGCCGAGCGCATCCACGTCCTGGAGCAGGATCGCCTGGGGCATGACGGCTACGTCCTAACGGTCGCGATCACGGTCGCGGTCGCGACCGCCGCGCTCGCTGCCCCCCGAGCCCTCAGCCACGTATGGCAGCAGCGCCAGCTCGCGCGCTCGCTTCACGGCGCGCGCCACCTGGCTCTGATGGCGGCGGCACGCGCCGGTGATCCGGCGTGAACGGATCTTGCCGCGCTCGGAGATGAAGCGGCGCAGCATCGAGATGTTCTTGTAGTCGACCTGGTCGACCTTGTCGCGGCAATACGGACAAGGCTTGCGGCGCGACGAGGTCTGGGCACCCTTCCTGTCGCGCCGGCGTACCGGCCGTCTACGTTGCTTCGCCACTCTCAATCACCTGCTCGGTCTGCTGTATCAGCCTGTCGGTTCCTAGAACGGGATGTCGTCGTCGGACGCTGCGGCTCCCACGGGGGCGGCTTCGAAATCGCTGGTGTCGGCCGGGATGTCGCTATCGGCAGCGCGGACTCCGCTGGAATAGCCGCTCCCGTTCCCGTTGCCAGCGTCGTCGCGGCCACCGAGGAACTGCACGTTCTCAGCGATGATATCGACGGACTGGCGCTTCTGTCCGTCAACCTCGTACTCGCTCCACTCGAGGCGTCCGTCGATCGCGACCGGGCGACCCTTGTGGAGGAAGTTCCCGCAGCTCTCGGCCTGGCGCCCGAAAACGGTGACGTTGAAGTAGTTGGCCTTGTCTTCCCAGTCGCCGGTGGAGTTGTTCTTGCGGCGCGTGTTGACCGCGAGCCTGAGCTTGCAGACCGACAGTCCGCTGCCGGGATTGTTCCGGATGTCGGGGTCCTTCGTGAGGTTCCCGGTCAATACGACTCGGTTGATATTCATGCTCGAAGCTCCTTTCCAGAGCGCATTTGAAAGCTTGTCGCCGAGTCTAAGCGCGCTCCAGACGGCAACAGCCATGCTCCCCGGAAAATGGACGCACAAGTTGCAGAGGCGACGTTGCTCCGTGTCAAGCCGTCGCAATCCTGTTGAAAAAGGGCAATCGGGAAGAAGAGGGCCGGCCGGGAACAAGAGCGCGACCGCGGCCCCGGGCATCCCCGCGGAGCGGCCGGCGAAAAGGGTTCTATTCGACCGCTTCGAACTCGCCGCCGGAGGCGGGCGGAGCGGCCGTCGCGACGACCGGTGGCGGTGAATCCGGCGCCGCGGGGGTCCCCGGAAGGTTCTTGATCACCCGAAAGCGGACGACGCCGTCGGTGATCCGGAGATCATGGGAGAGCGTCTCGATCAACGTCGGCGGCGCCTTGAACTGCAGGAGGTGATAGTCGGCGTCCGGCTGGTGGTGGATCCGGTAGGCCAGCGGACGCTGACCCCAGTCGTCCTTGCGCTCGATCGAGCCGTCCGCCTTCGTGATCGCCGACTCCACGTCGGCGAGGATCTTCTCGCGCTGCTCATCGGGCGCGCCCGTCGAGAGCAGCAGCATCAGGTCGTAAAGGGGGGCTTCGGCGGCCATGGAGAAACGCCCTCTGGACGGGCGGCGGTCGACTATAGCGGCTGACCGCCGCCCTGAATGTCACCGCGACCATCCCCAGCCCCAGAAAGCCTCCAGCCCAGGCTGTCGACGCGGCCCAGCTAGCGTTGGCGCCATCGTGTCCGCCAAGGACCTCCCGATCCTTCAGTTCACAGATCGCGGCGCCTGGGAGCAATGGCTCGCGGCCCACCACGAGTCCTCCGCCGGGGTGTGGGTGAAGATCGCCAGGAAGGGGTCGGGCGCGACCACGGTTAGCTACGCCGAGGCCCTTCACGAGGCGCTCCGGTGTGGCTGGATCGACGGGCAGAAGGGCGCCCACGACGACGCGTTCTGGGTTCAGCGCTTCGGTCCCCGCAACCCACGTAGCAAGTGGTCGCAGATCAATCGGCGCAAAGCGAGCGAGCTGATCGAGCAAGGCCTGATGAGGCCGGCCGGGATCGCGCAGGTGGAGGCGGCCAAACGCGACGGCCGCTGGGAAGCCGCGTACGCGCCACAGAGCACCCTCGCGGTCCCCGACGACTTCCAGCGTGCCCTCGACGCCAATCCGAAGGCCAACGAGTTCTTCGCCACGCTGAAGCGCGCAGAGCGCTACAGCTTTCTGTACCGCATCCACGACGCGAAACGCCCCGAGACCCGAGCCCGCCGCATCCGCGACTACGTCGCGATGCTCGCCGACCACAAGACAATTCACCGCCCCGGCTGAATCGCAACGGACTTTGGCGCTGCGACTACGTACCCGCATTGCCAAAGTTCCGTCCCGCGCCAACCCGTGCCGCTCACCCCTCACTCTTGCGCTGAATATCCGTCAGCTGCTCGTCGATCCAGTCGCCCGGATTTCGCGCGGTCACGACCGACCGCAGGCCCTCCAGCCGTCGCTCGCGCTCCTCGACGGGCATCGTCAGCGCCGCGTGGATCGTGTCGGCCAGCTGCTGGATGTCGAACGGGTTGACCGACAGCGAGTACTCGCCGAGCTCCTCGTGGGCACCGGTGTTCTCCGACAGGATCGACACGCCGGCGCGCTCATTGACCATCGGCCCCTCCTTGGCCACGAGGTTCATCCCGTCGAACATCGCGTTGACCATCAGCACGTCGTAGTGCTTGTACGCGGCGACGGCCTCCTCGAGGTCGTCGCGCAGCTTCAGCTGGATCGGCATCCAGTCCGGCGAACCGTGCCGGTGGTTGACTACGGCGACCACCGCCTCGATCCGCTCGAGGTATTCCGCGTATTCGGGCACGTCGGTTCGCGACGGCATCATCTGCGCGATGAACGTCACGCGCTCGCGAAACTCCGGATGCTGCTCGAGGAACAGATCGAACGCGGTGAACCCGCGCAGGACGTTCTTCGACAGGTCCGCCCGATCCACGCGCAGGATCAGATGGTCACGTCGCCGGCGCAGGAGCTCGTGCTCGAACTCGTGCGTCCGGTCCCGAGCCGCCACTCCCTGGACCGCCTGTGCATCGATCGGGAGCGGATAGGACCGGACCCACACCTCGCGACCATCGAAGTACACGACCCCGCCGTCGTGGTCGACGTCGCAGCCGAGCAGGTCCTCGCAGCACTGGAGGAAATTGCGCCGGTAGGACCGGGTGTGGAAGCCGATGATGTCGTTCGACAGGATCCCGTGGTAGATCTCCTCGCGGATCACGGCCGGCAGCACTCGCCAGGAATCCGACTGACTCCACGGGATGTGCACGAAGTGGGTCATGAACACCTCGGGGCGGACCCTGCGGATCAGGCCGGGGAGCGTGTACAGGTGGTAGTCGTGGACCATCACCACGGGCCGCTCCAGCCCCTCGATCTCCTCCATCACGGCACGCGCGAGGTCCTCGTTGACGACGTTGTAGCCGAACTCGAACGCCTCGGTTTCGTTGCGCCGGATGTCAGGCGCGTTCGACAGGTCCCACAGGTAGTGCTGGATGAACCACAGCATCGGGTTCGCGGTGATGTTGTAGAAGCGGTCGTAGGCGTCGGGATCGGAGGCGACCAGCTTCACCCGGTACTCGCCCCCGCCGGGGGCCTGCACCGTGAACGGCTTTCGTGCGTTCCGCTCCGCAGCCGCCGCGTCCTCCTCGGTCATCGCCGACGCGATCCAGGTCACGTCGCGATGGGTCGCCAGGCCGATCAGCGCCGTGACCAGGCCGCCGGTGCCACGGCGGACCTCGCCGTTCGGTCCGAACGTCACCGGTCCCCTGTTTGACACCAGTACCAGCGGATGACCGGAAGACGACACGGAAAATCACACCTCCAAGTGCTCGAACAACTCCAGCCAGTCGCGCAGGAGCCGCGGCATCAGGAATTTCTTGCGGACGGCCTCCTTGCCGGCGAGTCCAAGGCGTTTGCCGAGCCCGGGATCCTGCAGGATCTCCAACGACCTCTGCGCGCACTCTTCGACGCTCGAGACGAGGAACCCCGTCTCGCCGTCGGACACCTGCAACGGAATCCCGCCGACGTCGCCGCCGATCACAGGCCTCGCTTTCCAGATTGCCTCGGTAACCGTGAGTCCGAAGCCTTCGCGAGTGGATTTCTGGATGACCACGTCGCAGTGTGACTGAAATGCGTTTACCTCGATCGCGCCCACGTTGTTCAGGTTATTCAATATGTGAATGTCAGGGTCGCCGTCCGCGTGGGCGACGGTCGCGTTGAAGTAGTCCCAGCCTTCGGGATCGTCGGTCGCCATCGAGCCGACCAACGCCAGCTGGACCTCCGGAATCGAGTCCTTGACGATCCGGTACGCGTCGATCACCCCGAGCGGATCCTTCCACGGATCGAACCGCGACACCTGGCACAGCAGCGGCCGGTCGACGTCGATCCCGAATTGCTCGCAGATGTACACCGCGTCCTCGGGCGAGAACGCCATGTTCTTCGGCGCCAGTGGGTCGATCGCCGGCGGGATGATTTGCCCGCGCCCGTCCATGTCCGACGGCACGTATTTCTCCGTGTGGAACACGGCCGACGGATACGGCTCCAGGTAGGGAATGAGGCGATTCAAAGTGTCTGGGTTCGGCGTCGACAGGTCGATGTGACAGCGCCACACCCAGCGACGGGCCTTCTCGGGCACGAGCGACGGGATGGCCGCAGGCTGCGGGTCATGGACGATGCACACATCCCAGCCCTCCGACATCTCCCGCGCGTTGATGCCGTTGTAGTCCTGCCAGGTCCGCCACTGCTCCTCGCTGAGATCCTGAGGATTGCCCTGGAGCGCGTTGTGCATCACCTTTGTCGCGTTGAAGAATTCCTCGCGCCCGTAGATCACCTGCCACTCGGCCTTTAGCCCGACGTCGATCATGAGCGGCACGAGCGTGTACAGGATCTCGGACACGCCGCCCCCGAACGAGGTGGCGGACAGGTGCAGGACGCGCTTGCCTTTCAGCCGCTCCGCCCGCGAACGGATCTCGTCGGCCAGCGACCGTCCGACGAGGCTCGCGTAATCGTTCAGGTGCTTGTTCGGGACCGCGACCGGTTGCAGCATGATCAAGAGCTACAGACGCGCGGACGATATCGATCGACGATTACGGGCACGCGGTCATGCCCCGAGTGCCTGCAATCGAGCGACTCCCGAGTCCACCGCCCGCACCAGCTGCGCGTGTAACCGGGCATTGGATGCCGAGATCGACGACATCTGGAACTCGTGGCCGGTTCCGAGCAACCGGCAGCGGTCGAGCGGCTCGCCCCAGCCGTCGCTGACGATGCCGCCGGCCTCGGTCAGGCAGAGCCATGGCGCCGCCAGGTCGTAGGGCGAGTTGTTCAGCACCTGACCGCCTCCGACCCGTTCGAACTCGGCGCGCATACCCGGGACCTCGTCTACCAACCGCGAACCAACCTCGATCACGGCATCGAACTGCCCGGTCACGATCCGCGTCATCGCGAACGCCTGCGACCCGAGCTCGAACGTCCCGCCTCCCACCGACGAGGCGTCGATCAGATCCCCCAGCACCTCGACCGACGGCCGTACCGGCCGCCCGCGGAACCCGTATCCCCAGAACATGCGTCCCAAATCCACGAGCGAGGACAGCGCAACGCGACGGGTCGACTCGACCCCAGACCCGCGAACGGCGAGATACCAATCGCCCGACTTGATCTCGGCCACGCATCCGATCTCCACATCGGCCATGGTCGGCTCGCCGTCCCCGATCGGCGCGAGCGCCACGGCTACGCACGCCGACTCGAGCCCGGCCATCGCCGGTCGCGTCCCGTCGATCGGGTCGACGATCAGCACCTGGATTGCGTCCGGCGGCGCGACCAGTCCCTGATCCTCGGAATACACGGCCATCCGCGGCGCCCGTGAAGCGACAAATTCCGAAAGGAACGACTCGGCCAGCGCGTCCACGGCAAATGTCACGTCCCCTCCGGCGCCGTCGCCCGTCACCGCCCGTCCGCCCTGCGACCCCAGCTCGGGAAGGACCACCGACCGCAGCCCCAACGCGAGGTCGAGCACCAGCCCCCGCCGATCCTCAGCAGCGCTCACGAATGCCTATGCCGGAATCTCTAGCGTGAACGTGGTCTCGCCGGGCCGCGAATCGACCGACAGGTGACCCGCCATCCGTTCGGCGAGCTCACTCGCGATCGCCAGCCCGAGCCCTGACCCCTGGGCGTCATCGGCTGTATAGAAGGGCTCGAAGATCCGCGACAGCGCCTGGGGATCGATTCCGTCCCCGTCGTCGCGGACGACGAGCCGCACCGTCTCGTCAACCCGGCGCGCGGTGACGACGATCCGCGTGCCCGGCGGGTTGTGGGTCAGGGCGTTGTCGAGCAGGATCCGCATGATCTGCGCCACTCGGACCGGGTCGCACGTCACCTCGATCCCTCCCGGCCCTACCCGCAGCTCCAGATGCGAATCGTGCTGCGCCAGGAACGGCTCGAACTCGCCAGACACCGACCGGGTCAGCTCGCCGAGATCGACCTGTTCGGGTCGGAGCTCCAAAGACCCGGACTCCAGCCGGGAAAGATCAAGCAAGTCCACCGACAGCTTGCGCAGACGTTCCACCTGATCTCGAACCTGCTCCAAGAACCGTGCCCGCGTGTCCGGATCGAGATCGGGATCCTCGAGCAGCTCGACGAAGCCCCCAAGAGAAAAAATCGGCGTTCTCAGCTCGTGCGAGGCAGTCGCGATGAACTTCTTGCGCGCCGAGTCGAGCTGCGACAGCTGGCGCTGCATCTCGTTGAACGCCACCGCGAGCTGCCCGATCTCGTCGCCCGAGTCGACCGGGATCGGCTGCGCGAAATTACCCGCCGCGACCTGCTCAGCCGCGAGCTCGAGGCGCTTCACGCGCTGCGCCAGCGCGCGAGCCATGATCCAGCTTCCGACGACTGCCAGCAGCAGCGCGATCCCGCCGGCGACGAGGATCTGGTGGCGGACCGTGGCCACCGTGCGGACGATGTCTGACGCCGGCGATGAGTACACGATCACCGCCGCCACCTCGCCGTGGAACTCGACCGGGTAGCCGGCCTCGGCCACCGTGCCCGCCCCGGTCTCCTCGGTGCCCGTGAGCATCCGCCTCGCCGCCACCGCTCGTTTCGCGACCCCGAACGAGAGCGCCGCGGTCGCCGACCGCCGGCTCGAGTCGGCCAGCTCGGACAGCACCGCGCCCGATGGAACGTGGTTCACGAGCAGCAGCGTCACGCGGTCGCCGGTGGCCAGCGCGGCGGCGTTGACGTGCGTCTGCACGGCGGCCAGCGGGTCGTTGCTCCCCACAGTCTTGGCGATCGGGGTCGAATGACGCTGTGCGTCCCTCATCAGCTCCGACAGCTGATCCGAGAGCAGGCGCGTCTGCAGACCCGGGGCGACGTACACGTACAGCGCCGCCAGCGCCAGAAACGTGATCGCCGCGAATACCAGCGCGAGGCGATTGCGCAGGGAGAGCGTCAGGCGCGGTCGCGACGGCGCGGTGCGCTCGCGGTCGGCTACCGGTGCCGCCGCGCGCTCTCCGACCGCCTCGGTTCCCGTGGCCATCAGCGAGCTACTCCTCGGTGTCGCGGAAGCGGTAGCCGACGCCACGCACGGTGAACAGGTATTCCGGCTCCTTGGGATCCTGCTCGAGCTTCTCGCGCAAGTGCCGGATATGGACGTCGATCGTCCGCGGATCGCGGTAGGCGGAGTCTCCCCAGATGCGCGCGAGCAGCATGTCCCGAGTGAATACCCGTCCCGGGGCCCGAGCGAGCGCTGACAGGATCTCGAATTCGACGAATGTCAACTGCGCTTCAGTCCCGCCGACGCGAACTGAGCGCTTGGAGAAGTCGATCCGGATCTCGCGTGTCTCGAACGGGGTCTCGTCCGGAGCGGTCTCCGCCGGCCGAACCATCTCGGCCCGCCGGAGCGCCGCCTTGATCCGGCTCGAGAATTCCCGCAGCGAGAACGGCTTGGTGATGTAGTCGTCAGCCCCAAGCTCGAGCCCGACGACCTTGTCGATCTCCTCCGACTTCGCCGTAAGGATGATGATCGGCACCGAGCTCTGGCTCCGCAGGCGCCGGCATACCTCGAGCCCGTCGACCTTGGGGAGCATCAGATCGAGAACCACAAGGTCGAACGGCTGCTCGTCGAAGCGGTCGAGAGCCTGTCGTCCGTCGGTCGCCTGCACGACGTCATAGCCCTCCTTGCGCAGCGGATAGGAGAGCAGCGTCTGAATCGACTGCTCATCGTCCACGAGCAGGATGCGCGCCGAGCGATCTGCCACTGAGTCCTTCCTGTTTGCAGCAAAAGACTAGTGCCCACGGGCCGTCGCGCTCGAACTTCGCGTGAGCGGGCGGTTACCCTCAGGGATCGGATGCTGGATCCGCGGATCTACAGGACCGGTCTGATCGTGGTCGCTGTCGCGGTGATCGTGGTGGCGTTCTCGCTTGGCAACCAGGCAACCCCGCTGAACGCCACGCTCACGCCCGATGCGTTCAACGCAGCCACCGCCTACACCACGATGGGTAACCTCGCCGCGCAGTTTCCCGAGCGCCGACCCGGCTCCGCCGCCGACCAGAACATCGCCCGCAATGTCGAGCAGTCGTTCGAGGACGATGGGCTGCAGGTTCGCCACACCGCGTTCAGCGCGCAGACCGTCGACGGTCCGCGCGAGATCCAGACGGTCACCGGAACGCTCGCCGGCCTGACCCCCGGCTCGATCGTGATCGTCGCTCACCGCGACTCGACCCACGCCGGCGCGGTTGCGGATCTGTCCGGAACCGCGGTGCTGCTCGAACTGGCCCAGGTGCTCTCATCCCAGACCCAGCAGCGATCGATCGTGCTCGCCTCGACGAGCGCCTCGGTCGGGGCCGCCGGCGCAGCGGAACTGGCGCGGAGCCTTCCCCATCCCGTCGACGCGGTGATCGTGCTCGGCGACATGGCCGGTACCGCCGTCCGGACTCCGGTCGTCGTGCCGTGGTCGGACTCGACGCTCGTCGCGCCACCGCTGCTGCGCAACACCGTCGGGCAGTCGCTCGGGCAGCAGACGGGCCTGGCTGCCGGCGAGGAGAGCCTCGGCGGCCAGTTCCTGCACCTCGCGTTCCCGCTGGCGGCCTCCGAGCAACGGCCGTTCGCGGCGTACGGCGAGCCCGCCGTACTCGTCTCGGCTTCCGGATCGCGGATGCCGGGTGCCGAGGAGAAGACCAGTCAGGGCCAAATCGGCGGGTTCGGGCGCACCGTGCTCCAGACGGTCAGCGCGCTCGAGGCCGGCGAGGCCGTGCCGGCGCCCTCCTCGTACCTGCGCTGGCAGGGGAAGCTGATCCCGGAGTGGGCGGTCCGCCTGCTCGTGCTGGCGTTGATCGTGCCGGTCCTCCTCGCGACGGTCGACGGGCTCGCCCGAGCGCGCCGGCGCGGCCACCGGGTCGCGCGGTGGACGCTGTGGGTCCTGTCGGCCTGCATTCCGTTCGCGCTCGCCGTGCTCGCTGTGGTCGGTCTCCGCCTGGTCGGACTGATCAACATCGCCCCGCCGGGCCCGGTTGGAGGCGACGCGCTCACGCTCGGAGGCCGTGCGGTCGCGATCCTGATCGGACTCGGAGCCTTGATCGTGCTGTCCTCGGTCGCGGTGCGGTGGTTCGGCCGCCGGATGTGGGCGGGTGAAGCTGCCCCCGAGCGGTCTGCCAATGGCCGCCACCGGCGTCGCCCCGAGGTCCCCGACGATGCCGCTTCCCCCGGCGCGGCCGCGGGGCTGCTGCTGGTCCTGTGCGTCGTGACCCTGGCGATCTGGCTAGACAATCCGTTCGCCGCGGCGTTGATGGTGGTGCCCCTTCATGCCTGGCTGTGGAGCGTCGCACCCGAGCAACGGGTGCGGACGCCGTGGGCGGTTCTGCTGCTGCTCATCGGGCTGGTGCCGGGCGCGCTCGCTGTCCTCTACTACGCGATGGTGATGGGGCTTGGCCCGGTCACCGGCGCCTGGAATGCTGTGCTGATGCTTGCGGGTGGCGACTTCAGCGTGATGGCCGCGCTCGAATGGAGCGTCGTCCTGGGCTGCGTGGTCAGCCTCGCGCTGATGATCGTGCGCATCGCGCGCCAGCCTCGCCCGGCTGAGTGGCCGGTCACGATGCACGGGCCGATGAGCTACGCCGGTCCGGGCTCGCTCGGTCACAGCAAGTCCGCGATCCGGCGATGAGGACGAGGGTGCTGAGCGCCCCTGCGGTCGCGCAGCGGCGGATCGGCGGCCTCCCGCTCAGACGCCTCGTCCGCGACATCTCCTCGGTCCTGATCATCTCCGGCGTCCTGCTCGTGCTCGACGCGGCGGTGACGCTCGTCTGGCAGGAGCCCGTCACCGCGGTCATCGGCAAGATCCAGCAGTCGCAGATCGACAAGCAGTACCTCAGCTTCAACACCGCGCCGCTCACCCAGAACCAGCGGCATGTGCTCGTCGCCCTGCCCAATCCCGACCAGCGGATCGCCTATCTCGCCCGGCGCGAGCAGCGCGAGGTCGGCACCGGCGACGCGATCGGCCACATCACGATTCCGAAGATCCACGCGAGCTACACGGTCGTCCAGGGGACCGACACCTCCAGCCTCGAGAAGGGCCCCGGCCACTATCCGGCAACGGCCTTCCCCGGCGTCGGCCAGACCGTCGCGATCGCCGGTCACCGAACGACCTATCTCGCTCCGTTCCGCCACGTCGACGCGCTCAAGCCCGGCGACAAGATCATGGTGAAGATGCCCTATGGGCTGTTCACCTACGTGGTCCAGTTCCACCGAATCGTGCTCCCGGCCGCGTTGTGGGTTACGCGCAACGTGGGCTACGAGCGCCTCGTGTTGTCCGCGTGCAACCCGCTGTACAGCGCCGCCCAGCGAATCATCATCTTCGCGAAGCTCCAGTCGGTCACGCCGCTCGGTCCGGCCCGCCAGACCTAGCCCTAGCGGCTGCGGTCTGGACGCTTCTCGCGAACGAAGATTGGGGTCCAGACCCGATGCAGCACGCAGTACGTGCGGTCGATCCACTGGAGTACAGTCCATTTGGAGGGATCGCGATGAACGCGGCGCAGCTGAAAGAACAAATCGAGAAGGGCGAGTACCAGGTAGACGCGGTGGCGGTCGCCGACGCGATGCTCCGGCGTTTGCACAGTCTTGCTCAGAACGAATGCTCGAAACCCGAGAGCGCGCCGTCCGCGTCGACAAACGTCACGCCCGGCTCTCCGTCTACGACCAAGCCGACCCACGTCAGGTCGGCACCGAGGCTCCGCGGCCCGCGCGGGTTCCCGAGCTTCTCGGCGCTCCGGGCGGGCACGCAGACGCACAGCTCGTAGTCCTCGCCCGCCGTCGCGGCGAACGATCTCGGGTCGACTCCCAGATCGCACGCGACCTCCGCGACGCCGTCGGCCACCGGCAACGCCGACAGCGACAGCTCGAGCCGCGCGCCGCTGCGGCGCGCGATGTGCGCGGCGTCGGTCGCCAGCCCGTCGGACAGGTCGATCATCGCGCTGGCGCCGTGCGCCGAGAGCGCCCGTCCGGCTTCGAGGCGCGGGAACGGGCGGGCGAACCGTTCGCGCAGCGCGCCGGCCACGCCGGCGTCGAGGCTCGCGCCGGCGCGTCCGTCGAGCACCGCGAGCCCGGCGCCCGCCGCCCCCAGGGCGCCGGTGACGGCGACCCGGTCGCCCGGGCGCGCACCGTCGCGACCGACAAGCTCCCCGGGGTCCTCCGCCCAGCCCACCACCGTGAACGACACGGTCAGCGCGGGCGCGCGAGTGACGTCGCCGCCGGCGATCGTGATCCCCACCTCGTCGGCGAGCGCACGGGCGCCCCGTACCACGGCCAGCGCTTGCTCGTAGCCGAATCCAGCCGGCATGCCGAGGACCAGGTAAGCCTCGCCAGGCCCGGCGGCCATCGCCGCCAGGTCCGATACCGCCGCCGCCAGCGCACGGTGCCCGATCTCCTCGGGCGCGAGCTGTTCGCTGCGGAAATGAATCCCGTCGACCATCGCGTCGACCGAAGTCACGGCGTACCGGCCCGCTCGCACGACCGCGGCGTCGTCGCCGAGCGAGCGGACCACGCGCGGCCCGACGCCCGCCAGCACGCGCTCGAGCTCCTCGATCAGCTCGAGTTCACGCACGGGGGACGAGCCGGATTTCCCGTCAGCGATGGCGGTAGACGATGCGCGCACGATCGAGGTCGTACGGCGAGAGCTCGACCCGGACGCGGTCACCGGGCAGAATGCGAATGCGGAAGCGGCGCATCTTGCCGGCCACGTGACCGAGCACGACGCGGTCCATGTTGTCGAGCTTGACGCGGAACATCGCGTTCGGCAGGGCCTCGACAACTTCGCCTTCGAGCTCGACTTTCTCTTCCTTGGGCATGCGTGAAATCCTCGGGTTTCCGGGTGGCGCGCGCGAACGCGTCAGGCCACCGGGTTACCGTA